>OIZF01000016.1_pt1 | contig 109288 bp, 117 predicted proteins | sample 1588471 | NCBI WGS metagenome assembly OIZF01 (sample SAMN03283279) | human gut metagenome | biome: human-associated habitat; material: feces | host: Homo sapiens | place: Peru | collected 2012
GGTTTGGGACCAAGGGGTTGCAGGTTCAAATCCTGTTTTCCCGACCATTTAGATTTTAAAGGAACTATGTAGTTCTTTTTTTTATACCCCTTGGCCACAAAGCATTTTCTATTGATAGTTGAGCCATTATAAATATTGGTCATATAGTTTATATAGATTTTTTTCTTCTATGTCAAAACCTGTGCCATGATCGTGAATTTTTCCTTTTTTGTCTCCTGATCTAAACACCCCAATTTTAAATGTCACACGGATAATCCCTGCTTTTAATAAATTGATAAATGTATCAAAACTTTTTAGTTTATAAATTTCTAATTTGTAATATTTAAAATATTCTTTACCATTTTCAATCTTTCTCATGGCACTAACGAATGCCATGTTTTTAAGTTTTCTATATAATTTTTCTTTTAACAAATCGAAAGTCCAATACATAGTGTCTTCTATAACATTTCCAAATCGATCTATAACTTTTAAATATAATTTTTCTTCAATTTCACTAACATGTAATTGAAAATAATAAGAATCATTAATTTTTACTTTTTGATTGCAATAGACAGAATTGTGTAGAATTTTTGCTTCTTTTAGTACTTTATCCGGATAACCATATTTTTCTTTTATTCTTTCTATTTCACAGTAATGCGGTCCTTCTGGTGTACAATTAAAAAGGGTAGTAAATGAGTTACTATGGCTTCTTTTAACTTTAATTTCAATACCATTATAATCTGGTATTTCTAAATTATTTTCTTCAATTCCTAATAATTTTTCAAATGTTCTGCCACTTCCTGTACTGCCTTTTCTAACACTTTCTACCCAATTCATGTTTTTAATCTCTGCAAATTTCTTTTTTAAATTTTCAAATTCTATATTCATAATTGCCTCACTTTCTATCTATCATTATAGATAGTAAAATTAAAAATACCTAAAAGAATTGAAAAAAAAATTAAAAAGTTTTATAATAATTAAGAGAAATAGTGGAATACTATTTATGGAGTTGTTATTATGAAAGTGAAAGTACTCATACCATTATTTATATCTATAGCTATTTTTACTATATCATTATTTGTTTATGTAAAAAATGATAATAAAAAGCAGAATAGAGTATTGAAATTAGATAACTATACAATCAGTATTGAAAACGTTCCTAAGACCGATAATCCTTTTTTGAATAATGAAATTAAGGAATTCGTAAAAAAGGCGCAAAAACAATTTTTTTCGCAAAATGATTTTTTGCAAGAAGAAGCTGTTCAATTTTCAATTTATGGTGATGTGGAAAATAGTGATAATATTAGAATTCTTTCATTGCATGCTGAATATAAGAAAGGCATTTATAATAAATTGAATGAAAAAAATATTTATTATGATACAAATCAAAATAAAGAAGTTTTACTTAATGATTATTTACAAAACACCGATGACACTAGTGCATTATCTGAATTAATTTGTTTAGAATTACAAAAAATATTATTAGAAAAAAATATTTCTATTTCTGAAGAAGAATTAAAAATAATGTCAGATTTAAATAATTTTCAGTATGTGGATTATAAATTGAATGAAGCTGGATTAGAATTGAGTTATATAATAAAACAACCACAAGATTTAAAAACCTCAATCCATCTTTCTTACGATCAAATAAATTCCTATTTAAAGAGTGAATATCAGAAAAAAGTGGACTATTCTATAAAACGTGATTTAACCCCTTTTGCTGGAAAAAAATTAATTGCTTTTACATTTGATGATGGCCCTAATACCGCAACCACTGAAGTTTTACTAAATGGATTGTCAAAGTACAATGCAAAAGTTACTTTTTTTGTACTAGGAAATAAGGTAAATAGTAATAGTACTATTTTAAAAAGGGCATATGACGAGGGAAACCAAATTGGGAGTCATACTTACAATCATAAAAACTTAATTAAATTAAATGAGGCTCAAATAAAGGCTGAAATTGATAATACGGCTTCAGTAGTTAAAAACATTATTGGTGTAGAACCAACTGCACTAAGACCACCATATGGTAATACAAATGCCTATGTTAGAAATAATGTTAATGTACCCATCATACTGTGGAACATTGATCCATTAGATTGGAAATACCGTGATAAAAATATTGTGAAGGAAAATATAGTAAAAAATGCAAAAGATGGTGATATTGTATTAGTACATGACATCTATATGAGTTCTGTAGAAGGAGCTTTATTAGCAATGGAAGAGTTATATAAGAATGGATTTGCCTTTGTAACGATTGATGAGATGATGCAGTTAAAGGGAATTACTTGGCAAAAAGGAAAATATTATTATAGCTTTTAAAAAAATTAGTAATTTTTTGAGACCTTTTAGTTTCATGCGATACATGATATAATGTTAATGGTGATAATATGAATAATAAAGTAGTAATTATAGGTTGTGGAAATGTAGGTATGAGTTATGCTTATGCACTATTAAATCAAAGAACCTATGTTAATGAATTAGTGTTAATCGATTTAAATAAAGATCGTATTGTAGGGGAAGTGATGGATTTAAATCATTGCCTTGCCTTTGCCCCTTCAAAAGTAGCAATAAAAGTTGGAGACTATAGTGATTGTAAAGATGCTCAAATTGTTTGTATAGCTGCTGGTGCGAATCAAAATCCTGGTGAAACAAGAATGGACTTGATTAATAAAAATAGTAAAATATTTAAGGACATAGTCACTCAAGTGATGAATAGTGGCTTTCAAGGAATTTTTTTAGTAGCTACTAATCCACTAGATGTTATGACTTATTTAACGTATAAATATTCTAATATGCCACCTTCTAAAGTAATAGGCTCTGGTACAACATTAGATACAGCGCGTCTAAGATATTTAATTAGTGATCGCATTGGAATAAATCCTAAAAATATTCACGCTTATGTTATTGGAGAACATGGTGATTCAGAATTTGTACCTTGGAGTAATGTAAATGTAGGACTACAGAATATCAATCAGTTTTTATCTGAAAAAGATTTGAACGATATTTGTGAAGAAGTAAAAAATGCAGCTTATGAAATTATTAATAGAAAAGGTGCTACTTATTATGGCATAGGAATGTGTTTAGTAAGAATCACTAATGCCATTTTAGGTGATGAAAAAAACATTATGACAGTATCGGGTTATGATGTAAATAATGATATTTTTGTTGGAATGCCTTATGTTATAGATAAAAATGGTATAAGCAATAAAGTTTATATTAATTTAAACAAAGAAGAAACAGAACAATTGAATCATTCTATTCAAATCATCAAAAAAGCAATTGAAAATATTGAAGAATAAAAAACTATTTAGAGGAAAAATTAAAAAACGTTAGAATAAATGAACTGCTCCTATTAGAGTAGGCATCATAAATCTAGCGTTTTTTTCAAACTATTTGAGTTTTAGTTCAATTTAAGTTTTTTTTGTATCCTTCTACTATTTTTCGGTATTCCTTTAAATTTTTTTGATTATATCCAATTAAAGCAATATCATCAAAATAGTGTGTATCTTTTTCTTCTTTCATATGAATAGCAAATGAATCACCATCTTTGAAGCATAACATATAACATTTATCCACAGTGATGCCATATTGTTTTGTGATTTTAGGATAAATCCATACTAATAAATTTTTTTCTTTAAATTTAGTGCTCCATGGGCTAGAGTAGATTATGTAACTTGGTGTTAAATAAAATTCCTTGTTTTGAAATAATATTTTTTCTTCTAATTCTAAATTTAATTGTTCTTTATCTTTGATTTTTTGATAGGATTTATTTTTATTTGGATAAATGATAAGATAAATGCTTTTTCCAAATATCCATAGCAATACAATATCAATAATACCAAAAACTGCTAATAAGATAATATTTTCTGATTTTACATTTTTATAAGCATTTATTTGAAACGGAACAAATGTGTCATCGATATCTTCTTTTGTCCAGTCCTCTCCAAATTGCTCTAAATAATCTTTTTTGATGGAATTCATAACCCCCCTGTGACTTTTCTCTTCATCAAATAGAGTAATAAATCCATCAATAAATTCTATTTTTTCCTTCTTATCAAATATTTTTTCGCCCAATCCTTTATTAACAATCGTAATTAAACTATATCCATCTATATCGATATCAATGTAATAGGCAAGCAAATTGTCATTTTTATAATATCCATATTCTGTAGTATAAACATCATTTAGATAAATTCTAACATATGAGTTGTTACTATAGCATTTCTTTAAATCCTCTTTTGTATGCACTTCACAGATTGGTTTAAACATATCCATCATAGTTTTGTCACCTTTTATAATAAAGTATAAAAAACCATTTATCACAATTAGTAAGGCAACACTCAAAATAGTTAAATTTTTTGCTTTTTTTTGAATTAATTTTAAAACTTTTTCCATAAGCCTCCTCCTATAATAAGTTTATCATATTTATAGTAAAAATAACACTAAATATGGTATAATAACTATGACATAAAAAATAGATTGATTTATAATTCATGATTTGATATTATGATGTAAGATATATGAGGTGAAATAAATGAAAGTAAAAATTGAATTGATTGTTTTAGTTGTTATATTTTTATTGTCTAGTTATTTAATCTACACATATGTAGATAGTGATACAAAGAATATTGTAACAAATAGTGAAATTAGATTTAAGGAAGAATATGAAAAGCTAAATGGTGTATATAATGAACAAACAAACCATCATTATAAAGCAATTGAAATATTAGAAAATAGCAATGTAGAATATAAAAGTGCCAATGAAATAATTGATATTTTAAAAAATGGAACAGGAGTTATTTATTTTGGTTTTCCAGAATGCCCTTGGTGTCGTAATTTAGTTCCTTTATTGGTCGAGGCAATCCAGGAATACAATGTTTCTTTCTATTATTATAATGCACGTGAAATTCGTGATACAAAGCATATGGATGAAGATGGACAAGTTGTAATAGATAAAGAAGGAACTGCCGAATATTATGAAATTTTATCTTTATTGGGAAATTATGCTAGTGAATATAGCGGGATAACAGATTCTTCAAAAAGGTTGTATTTTCCAACTGTTGTATTTGTAAGAAATGGACAAATTATTGATGTCCATGAAGGAACATTAGATGATCAAGAAGATCCGTATACAGAATTAACAGAAGAACAAAAAAGTAAATTATTAACAATTCTAGAAAAAGATATTGTAAAAACATATGATTTAGTTTGTGATGAAAATTGTTAAAGAGAGAATCTCTCTTTTTTCATTGCTTAATAAAGAACAATTGAGATATAATGATAATACAGAGGTGATGCCATGGAAACACTAATTTTAACTTATCCGGAAACAAAAAAACAACTATTAAAGGATAGGAAACAACTAAGCAGTACTCAAATTATGAGCATGCAAGAATTTTTAAATAAATTACTTTTTCATTATGATGAAAAGGCTATTTATTATATGATGAAGACATACCATTTGAAATATGATGTAGCTGTTGTATATTTAAAAAACTTTGTGATTTTGTTGGAAACAGATTCTACTTTATATCAAGACAAAATTCATGATTTATTACAGAAAAAGTTATTAAAAAAAGATACACTTTTTGTTCAAAATATAAAAAATAAAAAACTAAAAATTTATGATTATCCTTTAAGCATTTTTGAAAAATACATATTAAAAAAATATCAATGTAATTATGAATTAGAATTAAATCCAATTCAACAAAAAGACTATAATATTCATGTGTTTGATACAGTAGAAGAAGAAATAAATTTTGTAGCAATTTCTATTATAGAATTATTAAAACAGGGAGTAGATGTGAACCGAATAAAATTGATGAATGTCTCAGATGAATATCAAACTTGTTTAAAAAGGGTATTTAAATTTTATCATTTACCATTAGAGGAAAAGTATACCTTATATGGTAAAAAAGAAGTGATTGATTTTGTTACAAAGTTAAAAAACAGCAAAGATATTTCTCTTTCTTTAAACCAAATTGAAGAAAAGAGTATTCAAAAAAAAGTAATTAAAATATTAAATCAATATTCGTTTGTAAAACAAGGAGATGATTTATTGATTGAAATAATCGTGTCAGAGTTGAAAAAAGAGCAAATATGTGACAATAAATTGGTAAATAAAGTAGAAATTACGGAACAACCATCTAATAATGACATTGTTTTTTTGTTAGGGTTCAACGATGCTTTTCCAAGATATTTTAAAGATGAAGAGTTTTTATCTGATCGAATGAAAAAAGACTATAATATAGATACAAGTGTTGAAAAAAATGTTTTATTAGAAGAACAAAATTTAAGAAAAATGAGTAAACCGGGAAAAATTTATCTTACCTATAGTAAAAAAATAAAAAACGATGTTTTTCAATTGTCACCTTTATCAGAAAAAATAAATTATACATTAAAAAGTGATTTCCAAGATTCGTTTTATTATTCTAATTTATATAATAAAATAAAATTAGCGAAGATGTTAGATGAAAAAAATAAGTTTAATATAACTTCTCCGCATCTTTCCATTTTATACCATCATTATCCTGCTATTGATTATCAAAAGTATAATAATGAATTTACAGGAATACCTGCCTTAAAGTTATATCAATATTTAGATAATAAGTTAATACTATCTTATTCGAGTATTGATAACTTTTACAAATGTAAATTTAAATTTTATTTAAACAATATTTTAAAAATAACGCCATTTGAAGAAACATTTGCTATTAAGATTGGGAACATTTTTCATCATATTTTAGAGAAATGTAATCGAGAGAATTTTAATTATGAACAATCTTTTATAGAAGAACTATCCAACATGGAGTTTAATTCGATGGAGAGAGTTTTTTTGAAAAAGTTAAAAAGTGATTTGAAATTTATTATTGATGTCATTCAAAAACAAAATCATTTTTCTCGGTTGACGGAAGAGGAACATGAAAAAAGAATATACGTTAATAAAGATAAAACAATTTCCATTACTTTTATGGGTGTCATTGATAAAGTAAAATACACTGAACAAGATGGTAATATCTATTTAGCAATCATCGATTATAAAACTGGTAACCCTATTACAAATTTAACAAAAACATTTTATGGATTAGATATGCAATTGCCAATTTATTTGTATTTGCTACACAATAGTAATCAATTTAAAAATGCAGAAGTAGTAGGTATTTATTTACAAAAAATATTGAATAATGAATTAGCGTACAACCCGAAAAAAGATTATTGGAAACAAAAAGAAGAACAATTAAAGCTAGAAGGGTATTCCATTGATAATCCAGAACTTATTTCACTATTTGACACAACTTATCAAGATAGTGAAATAATAAAAGGAATGAAAACTTCTAAAAATGGCTTTTATGCCTATACAAAAATAATTACAAAAAAACAGATGGAAAATTTATACAGATTGGTGGAAAAAAATATTGATACTGCTATTGATGATATATTAAAAGCAGATTTTAAAATTAACCCTAAAAAATTTGATATGGAAAATACTTGTAAATTTTGCCCATATAGTGATATTTGTTATAAAAAAGAAGAAAATTATGAAGAAATTAAAATACCAAAAAATCTTGACTTTTTAAATGAGGTGAAACATGCCAAAGTGGACTAGTGAACAATTAACAGCAATTAATCAAGAAAATTCAAATATTATTGTCAGTGCTTCAGCTGGAAGTGGTAAAACAGCCGTTTTAACCAGTCGTGTTATACGTAAATTACAAAGTGGTATATCTATCGATCAATTGCTTATTTTGACTTTTACGAAAGCAGCAGCAAAGGAAATGAAGGAAAGAATTAAATCTGGAATAGAAAAAGAAAATTTAACAGAAAATTTAAAATTGTTAAATAAGGCATACATTACTACTTTTGATAGTTATGCTTTATCCATTGTAAAAAGATATCATTATCTACTTCAGATTTCACCAAGAATTTCTATAGAGGAAGGCGGTATTTTAAAAATCCAAACAAAAAAAATTTTAGATGCTATATTTGAAGAAATGTATGAAAAAGAAGAATCTAATTTTGTTTCTTTTATCAATGATTTTTGTGTAAAAGATGATACAGAAATCCGAAAACTATTATTAAATATTTATGATAAGTTAGATTTAAGAATGGATAAAAACTTTTATTTACAAAATTATATAGAGACTTATTATCAGGATTCTGTGATAGAAAAAGATGTAGAATCTTATTTGCAATTGATAAAAGAAAAAATCACTGATTTGAAAGCTTTTACAAATATACTAGTATCTTATGCAGAGACGGATTATCAAGAAGCCATTTTAGAAATATTAGAGCCTTTATTTCACGCAAATACATATGAAGAAATTAAAAATCTTTCTATTATTGCGATTCCATCTTTACCTCGAAATTCAGAACCAGAACTAAAGGAATTAAAAGATAAAATATCTAAAAAATTATTGGAAATTCAAGAATTATGTAATTATGATGATGTAGATCAAATTGCTTATCTGATTCAAGAAACTAAAAAAAATACCAAAGTAATTGTATCTTTGCTGCAGGAACTAGATAAAAGATTACTTCGATTTAAAAAGGAAAATGAATTATATAGTTTTAATGACATTGCTAAAATGGCTATTCAGGTATTACAAGAAAATCCATCTATTAAAGAAGAATTAAAAAATTCATTTAATGAAATTATGATTGACGAGTACCAAGATACTAGTGATATTCAAGAAGAATTTATTCATTTAATTGAAAATAATAATGTTTATATGGTGGGAGATATTAAACAGTCTATTTATCGTTTTCGTAATGCAAATCCTTATATTTTTAAAAATAAATATGATTCTTATAAAAATCATCAGGGTGGAGAAAAGATAGATTTGAGCAAAAACTTTCGTTCTAGGGATGAAGTAATTGAAGATATTAATCTTTTATTTTCAGATATTATGGATGATCATATTGGTGGAGCTGACTATTTAAAAGAACATGCTATGATTTTTGGAAATCAAGCATATTTAGAAAATATGACACCAAATAATCATTTAGAAATATATGATTATTCTAATATACTAGACAGTGGTTATACAAAGGAAGAAATTGAAATTTTTACAATAGCAAATGATATCAAACAAAAAATGGAAAGTAATTATCAAGTAATGGATAAAAAAATGAATCAATTAAGAAAAGCAAAATATAGTGATTTTGTTATATTAATAAATAAAAGTAAAAATTTTCTACTTTATAAAAAAATATTTGAGTATTTAGGACTTCCTCTTACAATAGAAAGAGATTCTGATTTACTAAATAACATTAATATTAATATTATCAAGAATATTTGTGAGTTAATTGTTCTGGAAAAAAATAAAACTTGGGATGCAAATTATGATTTTGATTTTTTATCAATTGGAAGATCTTATTTGTTTGAATATGATGATGTCACTTTATTTCAAATGGTAACTAGTAAAAACTATACATCAACATTAAAAGATATCGTAGAACAAATGGTTCCTTATTTAAAAGAAAATATTCATGTTTTTTTAGAAAAGTTGTTTGATTTGTTAAACATATATGAAAAAATCATCAAAATAGGAAATGTAGAAGAAAATATATTAGTGATTGATTATTTAAAAACAATGGCAGAATCTTTAGAAAATTTAGGATACGGAATAGAAGAGTTTATTGAATATCTAGCCAATTTAAAAGAGCAAGGTTTAAATTTAAAATACACGGTTTCTGATCATTTTGAAGATAGCGTTAAAATTATGACCATTCATGGCTCAAAAGGGTTAGAATATCCAATTTGTTATTATTCTGGACTATATTCTAAGTTCAATATTAGAGAATTGAATGAGAAAATTTTGCTATCTGATCGAATTATTATTCCTTATATAGATGGTTATTATAGGAAAACAATTTATTATTATTTATTAAAAGACAAGTATATGAAAGAAGAAATTTCAGAACAAATACGTTTATTTTATGTTGCTCTAACAAGAGCGAGAGAAAAAATGATTATTGTTGGTGAGATGGAAGATAAAAACACTTTAAAAGAAAATCACCTTGTGTTAGATCGTTTAAATTATAGATCTTTTAAAGATATCTTATGTTCTATTAAACCTATACTAGAACCATATATTCAGTTAATAGATTTAAATAATATTCCAATTACTAAAAACTATCAATTCGTAAAGAAAAATGAATATCAAAACGAATCAGCACCTTCTTTTGAAGTAACTGAACTTCCTATTCAAAATTCCGAATTAAATGAAATCCACTTTTCAAAAGAGCAAGTGAAAGTTATTACAGAAAAAGAATATGATTTATACCATTTTGGTAATTATGTTCATTCTATTTTAGAACAATTAGATTTCAAAAAACCAGATTTTTCTTCTGTAGATTTACCAAATTTATATATAGAAAAAATAAAAACATTTTTAAATTGTGATTTGTTTTTAGAACCAATTGAAACAATTTATAAAGAATATGAATTTATTGATCAAGATCAATTAGGAAAAATAGATTTGATTTTAGAAACGAAAAATACATTAAAAATTGTAGATTATAAATTAAAAAACATTGATGATCCAATGTATGAAGAACAATTAAGAGGATATCAAAATTATTTACAAACAATAAGTAACAAAAAAATAGAATTATATTTGTATTCTATTTTAAATAGTGAACTAAAAAAAATAGAATAATCATCATTCTATTTTTTTTATTTATCTTCAGAATCTACTATTTCAATTGCGCCGACAGGACAATTTTCTAAGGCATCTGTTACATTTTCTTTTGTTTCTTCATCCATATTATCAATGATATTATCAACAGTAGTTGCTAATCCTTCATCATTAAATTGAAATACTTCGCTAAAACTAGTGCAAGCTCCACATCCAATACATCTATCGTTTACAATTACTTTTTTCATGTTATCCCTCCTCAAAGCATTATACAAAAAAATCAAGATTATTTGCAAGTAAATCTATGCATTTTTTCAGTTTTATGATATCATTATGATAGCGAGGTGGATATGGATATGGCTAGTCGTATGGAACGATATTATGAAACACCAACTGCGACAAAAAAACGCAGTGATAGAAATAAAGATTTATATAGAGATATGTATGAAACAAATGACTATAGTAATATTGAAGGGGTAGCCACCATAGATAAAGGTAGTGAAATTGATATTAATAAAGTCAAAGAAATGCTAAAAAATAGAGAACAATATTTAAAACAACAAGAAAAAGGCATTGCTATAAAACCGATTGAAAAACCAAAATATGAAGAGGAAGAAGAAAAAAACTACGATATTAGAGAAATTTTAAATAATGCCAAAAATAATCGAACAAATGTAGATCAGCATAAATCTATGAATAATACTAGTTATGATATCTTTAAAGATTTGCGTGATAAAAGAAGAAAAGAAATGGAAATTGGAACTGATGAAAACACATTAAAAGAATTAATTAATACAATATCCAATACTAGTATGTTAAATTCTATGACAGATAAAGAATTAAGCTTAGACTTATTAGACGACTTAAAATCTAATGAAAATACTGTTTCTAGTGGAAGTGAATCCATTAAAAAATTATTGGAAGAGGCTAAAAAATCGGAAAGCAAAAAAGAGGAGAAAACGGAGATTGATAAGTCTTTTTATACATCCAGCTTAGGATTTAAAGAGGAGGATTTTGAAGAATTAACAGATATCAAAAATCATTTAAAAACAAATAACATATTGATAAAAATATTAGTATCCATTTTAACTATTTCTTTTTTAATAGGTGCAGTAGTTTTAATTTTCAATATATTGAAATAAGTATTAAAAAAGATATATGTTTTGATATATTGAATCTGGCAATAAAAATAGTAATATAGTTTGTAGATAGCAAATTTTCCAATGTTTGCTATATGCAAACGGGGGGGGGGTATTTTACATACCTCTTTTTTCGTTGCTATAAAAAGGAAGGATGAAGAACATGAAAAAAGGATTTACATTAATTGAACTATTAGCTGTGATTGTTATATTATCAGTGATTATCTTAATCACCGTACCGATGATAACAAATGTAATTGAAGAAAGTAAAAAGCAAGCACTAGCGTCTAGTGTACAAGGAATATTAGATTCGACTAATTATTTTACAATGAGTCATGATACAGGAGTCTATGAATTTTTGTTTGACGAAGAACATCAAGGAAGTACCATAAAGGGAGAAAAACTAGAATATAAAGGAAATATAGATGGAGAAGGGAAACTTTATTTAGATAAAGAAGGAAATACAAGCGTTTGTATCTCAAATGATACCTATTATGTATATAAAAACTATAATAGTGGAATTATCGTAGGAGAAAGAAAAGCTGGAAATTGTATCATAGGATTTGATGCTTTAACCAATAAATATGTAGCAATGTTAGATAATGGAACAGGTAATGTTAGTAATGTTTATTCCAAAGATGAGGTTGATAATTTAGTAGGTAATTTGCAAGATCAAATTAATGTAATAAATACCAATATGGAAAACTTATCTAGCATACTAAAAGAAAATTCGGAAAAAATAAATGTTTTAAGTAGAAATGAAATCAATTTTGATTATTCTAGTAATTCTAAAGTTACTAGTACCTCAGAAGCTTTACAGGCCATGTGGGATAGATTATTTCCAAAAGCGATAAATTTTATTAATACAGACGAAGTTTCAAACTGGAATGCTACTGGTCAGACATACAATTCAAAAAAAATATCAGATGAAAATCGCTTATACTTATCAACTGCTGATACCGGTACTTATAGTGATGCTACAATAAAAAGTTTAGTCTATACAAGAAATGCAATTGATTTAACTTATTATAAAACTTTACGTATTATTGGAACAGCAAGTGGTTTTGGATCAACTAGTCAAGCAGTTCCAATCAATATTCAATTAATTTCGGAGAGTGGAGTGACTACTACATTATATAGTGCATCATATACTGGTGGTAGTTTGTCGGTTAATATTACAAAAGATATTTCAGCATTGCAAGGAAAATATACACTTAGAGTAACATTAAGTAAATATGGAAACTGGCACACATATTATAATTTTACAACTTTTCAAATATATTAAAAAAACTGATATATACCAAAAGTCGGTATTATATCAGTTTTTTATTGCTTTTTCCTAATTTTTATTATGATTAAAAGAAAACATGGAATGAAAAAGAAGAATACGCTTAATAATACAGGGTAAAACGATAATAACATATGATTTACAAACGTATTATTTGGAAAAATAAAAATACTTGTAAATAGAATAACACATAGAATTATAAAGATAATTCCATTTGTCACTTTACCCTCTTGCCAAGAAAATACTTGAAAAAAAGTCTTTTTAATATAATAACATCCCATTGTGCAAGTGACGTATAAAAATAGAATCCACATAATTGCAACAATACTTTCAATCCTGTCAAAAATTGATAAAAGAGAAATTCTTTTTAAAATATTATAGGTTGGATATTGATATAAAAGAGATAATTCAATTCCAAATACAGATAAAACAACATAAGTAATGGTACAAACAACAAAAGAAGATAAAAGATAGGTAATAATCATTCTTTTAGTAAGTTTTTCATTATTTCGAATATCTTTTTTTGGAATAATGGTAAGCAAAAAAAGAGGAAGTGTAATGTAACAAACATCGTAAAAGCTGGCATGTATCGATGGACCAATTCCATTGACTAAAAGTGGCATAATATTTTCTGGCATAGTTTGAATTGATAAACCAATCAGTCCTACAATAAATAGGAAAAAGGAAATATATCCAAATATTATAATGCTTCTTGTGAATGTTTGAAACGGATGAATTAATGCATATAAAATAGGAATGACAAACATAATAGCAATGAAAAATTTAGGTGTACTATAAAGATACTCTGAACTTATAAAGTTTGTTAAATTATAAAAATTGACAATGATATAAAATGATATCATTCCACATATAAATAAACTAATGATTTTACCAAAAATCCCAAATTGTTCATACAATATGTCATTGATATTAGAATCATTTTTATAATTCATCAATTTAATAAAAATAATTAATGGAACAAAGCCAATAATTATACCGATAATAGGCGCAATGCAAGCATCTTGTTTTGCTACACTAATGAGTGTATTAAAAGTTATTCCAATTACACCAGAGCTCATCAAAAACCACATTAAGACGTTTATTTCCATATTTTTAATTTGTGACTTCATCTTGTAATCCTCCTATCGATTGTTCTAATGACCCTTTTGTTTGTAAATTTACCTTTACTTCATGATTAATTTTTAAATTTGGAAATACATCATGACTCCAATCTTGATGAATATTTAAAAAATAATGAGGGAACTTTTTATAGATTAGATTCCCAAATCCAAAAATATCAGATTTGTATTTTTTTTGTGCACAGTCAATTGCTTGATTTAGAATACTTTTGACATTATCTTCAATAGCAGATTCAATATCTTGAATTGTATCAACTTCATCTATGTTAAGAGAACTAGATAACTCCCTAATGGCAGCATCTGCTTTGTAATTAACAGTAATAACTGGTGTATTATCCACCATATTGACTTCATTAGAAACAGAAATATTAGTTAAGTTAACAGTAATGTAATGACTTTTATATTCAAATGTTGCTGTAGTACTAGTAACATTATGATTGATAACATTAATCCCTCTACTTTCTTTTTCATTAGCATATCCAACTAAGACATCGTCATCAAAAATGGCAACATTTCCTAATTTTAGAACCGCTTCTGGTACAGATTGTTGTAAACTATCACTACTTTGTGCTTCCTCCGCATTTCCTAAAATTAGAATAGAAGGTGCAGTAGCTTCTGCTCCTGGTTTTACGATATTTTCAATAAATTTACTGTAGGTTATACTAGGAGATACAGCCTGTGAATTAGTAGCAGATTTTAAATTAAAATAAATGTTTTGAGATGGAAAAGTTTCTAATGGAGATAATGTAGAAATAACATCGGATGCCTTTGCTTCATGAGAAATTATGATAAAAAAACGTTTAACAGATTCGGGATCGCGTAGAAAGTAATCTAGTATCGGATATAATCCATCTTTTGCTACTTCTTCATTAATAACAATTACAGTCAAATGTCCAATATAAATGTCTTTAGAAAGTTGTAAATTGATATTACGAATAGCTTCAGAAATGGTATTTCCTTTATCTGAATATACGATAGTTTGACTTTCACCTTCTTTAGAACTAACTTGTGATTTTTTAGCATTTGAAATTAAGACGCTTACCTCATATTTACCATCTTCCGATTTATCTACGGCAATTCCGGTAGAAATTGCTAGTTGATTTAATTCTCTATAGTTCCAGCATCCAGTTAGCAAGAAAAGAAAAAAGAAAGGGAAAATAAATTTAATTTTCATGAGAATCACCTAATCTTCTAATATTTTTTTTGGTTAAATAAGTTGGCCTAAAGAACATTTTATTTCTTGGAATTCTTCTAATAGCATCATCTTGATCTTTTAAATAAAGTGGTGAAAAAGGAGTTAAATATGGCAACCCATTTTCTTCCATACTACACAATTTAAGTGTCAAAATGATACAACAAGAAACAAATCCAATTAATCCTGCAAAAGCAGAAAAGAAAATGAAAATAATTCGCCAAGTTCTAAGAGCATTAACAAAATCGATATCTGTAAATAATAATCCGCTAATCGAAGTAATAGCTACAATAATAATTACGATAGGGGATACAACACCGGCACTTACAGCAGCTTCCCCTAATATCAAAGCCCCAACGATACTAACGGCAGCTCCCATAGCATTTGGAATTCTAATATCACTTTCTCTTAAGATTTCAAAAGCTATAATCATAATTAGAATTTCAAAAGCGGTAGGAAATGGCACTCCACTTTGTTGAATCGCTATTGAAATTAAAAGGTCATTAGGAATAATTTCTGGATTAAAGGTAGTTAAAGCTATATAAAAGCCTGGTGTTAGCAATGTCATAAAAAAAGCAATTATTCTTAGTAGGCGTGTTACGTTAACGTTTAATGCTTTTTGATAATAATCATCTGGATTATGAATAAAATCGACAAATAAAGACGGAGTAATTAAAACGAAGGGACTATTTTCTACTAAAATAACAATTTTGCCGTCTAAAAGAGAAGTACAAGCTAAATCAGGTCTTTCTGTGCTTTGAAATTTTGGAAAACAAGACTTTTGAACAGGTTCCAAAAAGCTTCTTAAATATCCACTATCTATGATTCCATCAATATCAATTTTTTCAAGCTTCTGTACAATATTATTTACTTTATCTTGTTCTACAATGTCATCAATATAGATAACATTAACTTTAGACTGTGTTCTTCTTCCAATCATTAATTCTTTAAATATTAAATTGGGATCCTTAATTCTTTTTCGAATTAATCCAATATTAATAGAATTATTTTCTGTAAAACTATCTTTTGGACCACGAATAACAGTTTCTGAGGTAGCTTCACTAACGCCTCTATCAAGTTTTGTTTTTGTTTCTATTAGGATAGCTTCTTTACAGCCTTCTACTAAAATACAAGTAAAACCGCTTGCTAGTTTAGAAAAGATATCTTCTATGGAATCACTCGTTAATAAATGACTGTTATAAATTGTATTTTTTAAAGTAGCATACACATCATCAAAAATACTTTTTTTATTTTTAATGATTAAACTGATATTTTGAACTAGAAAATCACTAATTTTATCATCACTACTTACACTTTCCAAATAAATATAACCTATTTTTTTGCCATCCCAATCTAAAATACGATCTACAAAATCGCTACTATTTTGATTATAATTTTTAATTGTTTCAATATTTTTTTGTATATTTTTTTGTAATTTCATATAAATCCCTCGATATTAATATTCTTTTTATTTTTTAAAATATACATTTTCGTTCTTAAAAAGTCATGATATAATGAGTATGGTGAAGTGTATGAATCAATGGATACAAAAAAACATGATAAAAATTATTTCTTGCTTTTTAATACTAGGACCTATTTTTGATTTGATTACAAGTTTGTCTTTAAATTTATTTCATGTTAATATGTCCATTATCATGATAATTAAAGTATTATTTATGTTATTGCTAATGTACTATATCTTAGTTATTTATAACCAAAAAAACAAAAAAAAGATTATTTTTTATGGAATTTTATTAGGAATTTATTTTTTAATATATATTTTTTTAATTGCTATAAATAAATCGGTTAATGCATTAAGTTATGAAATTCCTTATTTATTTCGAACCTATTTCTTTTCTATTACTTTATTAGGAATTTACTCTGTTTATCAAAAAGAACAAATTAAAATATCCAATAAAATTTTAGTGATTTCTCTTTTAGAATATTTGGTTTTACTATTACTTCCTTTTTTAACCAAAACAGGATTTGATAGTTATGCCTATAGTAAAGTAGGATCAATTGGATGGTTTAATTCTACAAATGAAATTGGAGGAATTTTATCTATTTTATTTCCTCTTTCTCTTTCTTATTTTTGGAGTACTAATAAAAAAGTAATACCTATTTATTTATTGATTTATTTCTATATTATTTTCAGTATTGGTAGTAAAGTACCAGTTTTGACAACATTCTTTACTTTATTACTATTTTTGTGTTTTTATTTAAAAAATAATCCTAAAAAAATAAAATTATTTATTTTACCTTTTCTATTCATATTATCTTTTGGTATTTATTTATTTCCGAAAACCAATTTTTATAAAAACATTCAAATCCATTTAGACTTTTTAGAAATTCATTCAGTCAATGATCTCATGACAATAGAAAATATAGATCATTTTATCTTTTCTTCTAGATTGAAATTTTTAAATCAAACCAGAATTAATTATCAAAAATCAAATTTAGCGTCTCATCTATTTGGAATTGGTTATATAGAAAACTATGGAACAGATGAAATAAATTTAAAAACAATTGAAATGGACTATTTTGATATTTTTTATCGCAATGGTATGATTGGATTTATCTTGTTTTTATTACCATTTATCTGGATTTTATGTAAAAACAAAGGTGAAGAAGTGGAAAAATATGCTTTATTTTTAGCTCTTTTTTTAGCTTTTTTTCAAGGCCATATTTTAACAGCGCCAAGCGTTAGTATTTATGTAATTATCATTTTATTGAATGGAGGAAAATATGAAAAATTGTGTTGTAATAATTAACTATAATGACTATGAAACAACTTATAATTTAGTCCAAAATATAAAAGATTATTCTAATTTAGATGAAATTGTTATTGTGGATAATGCTTCAAAAGATGATTCTTATGAAAAATTATTGAAATTACAAAATAAAAAAATAACCATTTTAAAAAATAGTTCTAATAAAGGTTATGGTTCTGGAATTAATTTAGGGGCCCGATACTTGATAGATAAATATCACAAATGTAATATTATTGTAAGTAATCCTGACATTGTAATTGAAAATGAAGAAGTTATTTCTAAATTGATACAAACATTTTCTTTAGATGTAGCTGTAGTAGCGCCAGTTATTCGTGAACATGTTGGTTATAGTAAAGGATGGAAACAACCAACTCCTTGGCAAGATATTTTATCCAATATTGTTTATTTACATAAAAAAATTCGTAATAAATATTTAGTTTATCCAAATAATCATTACGTAAATCCTATTACAGAAGTGGATATTGTATCAGGGTGTTTCTTTGCTATTAGAAGTGATGTATTAAAACAGATTGATTTTTTTGATGAGAATGTTTTTCTATATTATGAAGAAAATATATTATGCTCTAAATTAAAAAAATTTAATTTGAAAACAGTGATTAATACAGAAGTAGAAGTTTTTCATAATCATTCTGTTACAATTGATAAAAGTATTAATCGTATTAATAAATATAAAATTTTGAAAAAAAGTCAAATGTATTTTGAAAAAAATTATAATTCAGCTAATTTAATAGAAAGATTTTTGTTATGGTTTACTAGTAAAGTAACCTTAGGTATTTATTATTTATTTTTAAAGTAATATTTTAAAAGTGATATCTTTTTGAAAACAAAGATAAAATTAGGAATTTTTATGGAAAGTCAAAGAAGTAAGAGAAATTGATGATGAAAAATATGGGTTTATTGAACATCTGCAACGGTAAGTATGTCTGAATCAAACGTTTGGTATATACATAGATATGGTCGCATCTACAGCAATAACGCCCATAACACTACTATTGGTGTACGCCCAGTAATCACGATTCCAGGATCTATTATTTCTTAATAAAATACCTAAAATAAGAAAGGCTTAGTGCCTTTTTTCTTTTTCTATGTTATAATGATATAAGTAATAATGCGCTTGGAGGATTGTTATGAAAAAAAGTACAAAAAAAAATCAAGATCAAAACTTAGCTATTGTAGTAAAAAATATGAGCAAAAGTTTCAAAATTTATTATGATAAACCAAATACGTTAAAAGAAAGATTATTATTTTGGAAAAGAAATAATACAGAAATAAGACCAATTTTAACAAATGTTAATCTACAAATAAAAAAAGGTGAAACAGTAGCTTTGATTGGAACAAATGGCAGTGGTAAATCCACTTTACTAAAATTAATGACTAAAATTATTTATCCAAATGAAGGAAGTATTCAAACTTATGGAAAATTAACTTCTTTATTAGAATTAGGAGCAGGATTTCATCCTGATTTTACAGGTAGAGAAAATATTTATTTTAATGCCTCTATCTTTGGATTAACAAAAAAAGAAATTGATAAAAGATTAGATAGCATTATTGAATTTTCGGAATTAGGTGAATTCATTGATAATCCTGTTCGAACTTACTCATCCGGTATGTATATGCGTTTAGCATTCTCAGTAGCTATTAATGTAGATGCTGAAATCTTATTAATTGATGAAATTTTAGCAGTAGGTGATCAACATTTCCAAGAAAAATGTTTTAATAAATTACATGAATTAAAAAAATCTGGAAAGACAATTGTTATTGTTACTCACGATATGAATTCCGTTAAAAATTTGTGTGATAGAGCAATTTGGATTTATGAAGGAAAAGTAAAAATGGATGGACCATCTAATACAGTAGTAGATGAGTATCTAAAAATCTGTGGATAGGTGATAAAATGAAAGTATTTAAAGATTTATATCAGTATAGAGAATTATTAAAAACAAATGTAAAAAAAGAGATTAGAGGAAAATATAAAGGTTCTTTTCTAGGAGTATTATGGAGTTTTGTCAACCCTCTTTTAATGGTTCTAGTATATGCAATTGTATTTCCATACATTATGCGTGTTCAACAAGATAATTATTTGATTTTTCTAATTGTAGCTATTATTCCATGGAATTTTTTTACAACTGTAATTGCACAAGGATCTATTACGGTTAGAACCAATGGAAATATCATAAAAAAAGTATATTTCCCTAGAGAAATTTTACCCATTTCTGTTGTTGTAAGTGGATTAGTAAACTTTTTAATTTCTTGCCTTATTATTTTTATCTTTTTAATTGGAAGTGGTATTGGATTATCTTGGTATTTATTATTACTTCCTGTAATTGCTATCATAGAATTTATGCTGTCTTTAGGAATTGTCTTTATCGTAAGTTCTATCAATATCTATGTAAGAGATTTAGAATATATCGTAAATTTTATCATTAGTTTATTATTTTATGCTACTCCAGTTTTATATAATATTAATATGTTTGAAGGCAGCTGGATTGCTAAATTATTAATGTTAAATCCGATGACTCACATAATTAATGCTTATCGTGATATTATGTATTATCAAACTTTACCGAATATGAAATACTTAAGTATTGTTGCATTTGCTAGTTTTATTATCATGATTATTGGATATAAAATTTTCAAAAAACTAGAAAAAGGATTTGCGGAGGAAGTATAATGATAGCATTCATTATTTTACATTATAAAAATTTAAAAGATACGATAGAGTGTATTGAATCCATTCAAAAACAAGAAACCGATAAAGAGGTTAAAATTGTAGTAGTGGATAATCATACATTAACAGAAAAAGAAGAAAATAAATTGCAAAAATATAATGTAGATTTAATTAAATTAGATGAAAATATAGGATTTGCAAAAGCAAATAATATTGGTTGTAAATATGCTATTAAAAATTATAAGCCAGACTATTTAGTAGTAAGCAACAATGATATTATTATTAGACAAAAAGGTTTTATCGAAAAGATATATGCAGAAGAAAAATTTGATATATTAGGTCCAATGATATTAACAAAACATGGACAGTCTGTTAATCCTTTTCCTGTGTATAAAACGTTAGAAGAAGTTGAAAACCAAATAAACAAAACTAAAAAATTGATTCAGATATATCAAAGTATCATACTTAGAAATTTACTTAAAATATATATAAAGCTAAAATCCAAAATAAAAGGAGAAAGATTGGTAACAAATGGTGTAAAAAAAGAATACAATGTAGCGCTACATGGATGTTTTCTAATCTTTTCCAAACATTACTATAAAAAATATAAAGATGTTTTTTATAATGAAACATTTCTTTATCATGAGGAAGAATTCTTATATCAAAGAATCATTAAAGATCAATTAATATCCATATATGATCCAAAGTTAAAAGTATTCCATAAAGAGGGTGCTTCTTTAAATAGTGCAATCAAAGAAGAGTATCCAAAATTAATATTTAGAAATAAAGAAATTTTGAAATCATTAGAATTATTAGAACAACAAATGAAGGAGATGTGTGATGAATGAAAAATCCAAAAATATCAGTAATTGTTAGCGTATATAACACAGAAAAATACATAGAAAAATGTCTAGATAGTTTATTGAATCAAACATATAGCAATATAGAAATTGTAGTGATTAATGATTGCTCAACAGATGGAAGTTTAAAAATATTAAAAAAGTACGCAAAAAAATATGATAATATGATTTTGATTGAAAATAAGGAAAATAAAGGTTTATCTTATTCTAGAAATGTAGGTTTAGAAAAAGCTACAGGTGAATACATTGGTTACATTGATTCAGATGATTACGTAGATTCTACTTACTATGAACAAATGATGAAGGCTATAAAAAAAGAAAAATCGGAAATTGCAATAGCCGATATGAAAATTGTCTATGAAGATGGAAGTTTTCCTGATTATGTAAGTAAAGGGTGCAATGGAGAAGTTAATACGCTTAATATCATAAAAAATGGTTTAGCAGCATCCGCTTGTAATAAATTATTTAAAAGAGAAATTATTGAAAAATATAAGTTTTCAGAAGGAAAATTAAATGAAGATTTAGCCGTTATTTTGCCATCTATTGTAGCAGCTAAAAAGATCTCTTATGTAGAAAACAATAATTATTATTATGTTCAACATACTGGATCTATTCAAAATTCTAGATTTTCTGATCGAAGATTTGATATTTTTTACGGTGTAGAACTAACATTAAAAAGAATAAAAGGTTGTAAAAATTATGCAAAAATTTCACAAGCAATCATTTATGAACAATTAATCGTTTTATTAATTTATGTTATTCCAAAAGAAAAAAACTTAATTAGAAGACATCATATTCTAAAAAAATACAATCAATTATCTAAAAAATACAATATTAGAAAAAATCAATATTTTTGGAAATTTTTAGAAGAACAGGGTAGAAAACATGCTATCTATTACAAAATTTTATTCAAATTAAATTGCAATGGATTATACATTTTAGCAGATTTATGGATGTTAATGTATGATGTACTACGTTCTTTGTTAAAAGCAAAAAATGTTAAAACAGATGCTAATATGGATGATTTAATTGAAAAAGCAAAAGAACAAAGCAAATTAAATGAAAAAGTAAGTGTATCTGTTGTCATACCAAACTATAACTACAAGAGATTTTTGTATCAAAGATTATATAGTATTTTATCTCAAAAAGAAAAAATTAATGAAATTATTATATTAGATGATTGTTCAACGGATGATAGTCGTAAAGAAATTGATAAAATTGTAGCTGAACTAGAAAAATATATTGACATTAAAAAAGTTTATAACGAAAAAAATAGTGGTTCTGCTTTTAAACAATGGGAAAAAGGGTTTAGTTTAGCAAAAAGCGAATATGTTTGGATAGCAGAAGCCGATGATTACTGTTCCGATAAATTATTAAAACAATTAGTAAGACCAGTAGTTAAAAATAGAGATATTATTATTAGTTATGCAGATACTGCTTTTATTGATACCGTTGGAAATTATTTAGTGAAATCCATTGTTCCAGAAATTGACATTTTAAATACTGGACATTGGAATCGTAACTATGTAAACAATGGAAAAGATGAATTTAATCATTACACTTATCTAAATTGTACGATAGCTAATGTTTCATCTTGTATCATTAAAAATAATAATTATAGTAGATTTTTTAAAGAATCGGGAAAATTTAAACAATGTGGTGACTGGTTACTGTATGCCAATATCATGCAATTAGGGGATGTGGCTTATTCTCGTCAAACATTGAATTATTATCGTATACATGGTTCTAATGTTAGTAGTGTCACTAAAAAACAAGCTCATATGGATGAAATGAAAAGAGTCCATGGCTATTTTGATGAAACATATGGTTTAAATAAAAAACAAAAAGAAAATATAAATAAAAGATATAAAATTTTAGCAAAAGCATGGAAACTTAAATAAATATGACTAGTAAATTAGTCATATTTTTTGTATAATGGTACAAGAGGTGACTTGTATGAAAAAATTAATCAATCAAATTGCTAAATTCGGTGTAGTTGGTATTATAGCAACCTTAATTGATTATATATTACTATTTATATTAACGGATGTATTTAAAATTTATTATATGACTTCATCCATTATTTCTTTTTCTGTATCTTTAATTTTTAACTACATAGCTAGTATAAAGTGGGTGTTTAATGTAGAACATAAGCAAACCTATAAAGATGGATTGTTATTTTTAATCTTTAGTCTAATTGGATTATGGATTAATCAAGAAGTAATGTATTTAACAGTAGAAAAACTAGGAATTTATTATATGATTAGTAAAATATTTGCTACTGGTATTGTTATGGTTTGGAACTTTATAACAAGAAAGATATTTATTGAAAATTATGAAAAAGTAGTAGCTTTTTTAAAAAAGTCATAATCTTGTGTTCTGGGAGGTAAAATCATGCAAAAAATATGTCAAAATATAACACTAGTAATGTGTAGCATTCTGTTTATCATCGTATTTTTGTTTTCTCTTTTTTATAATTCGAATGTTACCTACGATGACAAACCATTATTAAGTATTCTATTTTCTATTTTTGTTCTCCTTTTTTGGGGAATCCTTTATTTTTTCCTCAACAAGAAAATAAAAAATATTTCTAAAAAAGGAACCATCTTTTTTCTTTTCTTTTACTTTTTAATGGTATCACTTCTTCAAATTTTAGTATTAAAGCAATTGTCGGTAAAACCATCTTGGGACTTTGGCGTAGTATTCAATAATGCTGAAGACTTTGTCTTAACAGGAACCAGAAGTTTAGATTCATATCCGGAATATTTTCAACTATTTCCAAATAATATAATGTTATTTTCTCTTTTGGTTGTATTTATTAAAGTAGGTTTAATATTAAATATCGCACCATTATATTCTGGATATATTATGAATATTTTGTTTATCGACTTATCTTTATTTTTATTGTACTTGACCATCAAAAATACAGCAAGTGAAAAAAATGCTATATTTGGTTTAATAGTTATTTCCTTTTTTATTCCCATTTTCTTATATACACCAATTATATATTCAGATACTTTGTCTTTATTTATACCAATCCTTTTTGTTTATTTATATTCAAAAGTAAAAGATGAACAAAATAAAAAAAATTGGCTGACATTTTTAGGAATTGGAATTACCTTGTTTTTAGGAAAAGAACTAAAAGTTACATCGTGGATTATATTCATTGCCCTAACAATTAAGTATTTTACCGAACACTTCAAAGTAAAAAAAGTTTTATTTCTTTTTCTAAGTATTTTTATGTTTTTTATCTGTGAAGCAACCTTTCAGACATTGATTGTAAAAAATCAAAAATTTCAATTTCAAATAGATGGTTATGAAACAATTCCTGCTACCCACTGGATAATGATGGGAGTAGAAGATATTGATAAGAATAATACAAGTAGAATGAGTTATGGTGGTTATAATGAGTTAGATTATAAACTAACAGAAAGTTATCATTCAAAAAAAGAAGCAATGATATTTAATATCAAAGAATATGTAAATAGGGTAAATAAAATGGGAATGATTGGTTATTCCAATTACTTAATCCATAAAGCCGTTAATACATGGACAGATGGATATTATTATAGTAATATGAAATTATTAAGACAACCATATCATCCAGATAGTTTTTTATACAATTTATTATTTGTAAATAACATAACTGTTACTTTATTCAATGCCTATACACAAGGAGTAACTTATGCCTTTATCATGATTGTTATGATTGGAAGTTTGATAAAATTACAGACAAAAGATCATTCATTAGACTATTTAAGATTGACTTTGATAGGTTTATTTATCTTTTTCTTGTTGTGGGAAAATAGAAGTAGATATATATTCAATTACATTCCTATTTTTGTATTAATAATAGTGGAATTCTATATTTTTATCTATCAAAAATATATTAAAAAAGATAATCTTAAAAATCAAACTAATTGATTCTATTGCAAATAAATGAAAAAAATATTATGATATAAATTAGTAAGGAGAATTTTTATGAATACATTATATGTTGTAGTACCATGTTATAATGAAGAAGAAGTATTAGAAGAAACAACAAAACGTTTAAAGGAAAAATTAACAAATTTAATTAACCAAAAAAAAATATCCAAAAATAGTAAAGTAATGTATGTAAATGATGGTTCTAAAGATAAAACTTGGGAATTAATTAAAAAAATTTCTAAAGATACCATGTTTACAGGTATTTCTTTATCCCGAAATAGAGGACATCAAAATGCTTTATTAGCAGGACTTATGACAGCAAAAGAAAAAGCAGATATTATTATCAGTATGGATGCAGATCTACAAGATGATATTAATGCTATAGATGAAATGATAAAAAAATATGAAGAAGGAAACGAAATTGTTTATGGTGTTAGAAGCAGTAGAAAAAAAGACTCTTGGTTCAAAAAAACAACTGCAGAAGCCTTTTATAAATTTATGAAAATAATGGGAGTTGATATTATTTTTAATCATGCAGATTACCGTTTAGCAAGTAAAAAGGTTTTAAATGAATTAGAAAAATTTGAAGAAGTAAACCTTTTTCTAAGAGGAATTTTCCCACTTATCGGATACAAATACGATATTGTTTATTATGAGAGAAATGAACGATTTGCTGGAGAAAGTAAATATCCCCTAAAAAAAATGTTAAATTTTGCTTGGGATGGGATTACGTCTTTTAGTGTGAAACCAATTCGCTTTGTTTTAACATTAGGTATTATTATTTTTACCATTAGTATTGTTATGATTATTTATTCACTATTATCTAAGTTATTAGGTAATGCTGTAGATGGATGGACTTTTCTATCTTGTTCTATATGGTTTGTATCAGGTATTCAAATGCTTTCACTTGGTATTATTGGTGAATACATTGGAAAAAGTTATAATGAGGTAAAAAAGAGACCTAGATATATTATTAGTGAAGATTTAAGTAAAAATGTGTAGCAACACATTTTTTTCGTAGATAAAATAGATAAAATAAGTTATAATAATATAGGAGTGTGATAGCAATGAAACCACTTGTGCTATGTATATTAGATGGCTTTGGTATTCGAAAAGAAAAAAAAGGGAATGCTTTAGCAAAAGCAAATATGCCAAATTATGACAAATTGGTAAAAGAATATCCACATAGTTTATTATCAGCTAGTGAAGAAGCAGTAGGATTACCACATGGTCAAATGGGTAACTCAGAAGTTGGACATTTTAATATTGGAGCCGGAAGAGTAGTTTATCAACCACAAGAACAAATTAATGAAGAAATTAAAAATGGAAAATTTTACGAAAATAAAAATATTTTAGATGTCATTGATTATGTAAAAGAAAACAAGTCAAAGTTACATATTTTTGGATTATTAAGTGATGGTGGAATTCATTCTGATATTCACCATTTGATGGCACTAATTGATATGTGCAAAAAAAATGGAATAAAAGAAATTTATTATCATTTATTTTTAGATGGAAGAGATACATTGCCAACAGAAGCACTTTCTTATATTGAACAACTAGAAGAAAAAATAAAAGAAGTTGGTTTTGGAAAAATAGCTACTATTTCAGGTAGATACTATGCAATGGATAGAGACAATAGATGGGATAGAGTAGAAAAAGCTTATAAAGTAATCATTGGAGAAGGTAAAGTTACAAAAGATTATAAAAAGTATATAAAAGATAGTTATGAAAAGAATATAACAGATGAATTTATAGAACCAATTTTAGTGAATAAAGAGGGTAAAGTAGAAGATAAAGATGGTCTCATTGTATTTAACTATAGACCAGATCGCTTGAGAGAGTTATTTAAAGCATTAACCAATCCAAACTTTAATGAATTTGATCATATTACCTTTAAAAACATTAAACTAGTTACAATGTTTGGCGTAAGTAAAGAAGTCATTTGTACAAATGCTTATCAAAAGGAACCTTTAGAAAATACACTTGGAGTTTATTTAAGTAAACAAAATTTAAAACAATTAAGAATTGCTGAAACAGAAAAGTATGCGCATGTTACTTATTTCTTTGATGGAGGAAAAGAATTAGAACTAAAAGGAAAAGATCAAATATTGATTCCATCTCCTAAAGTTGCTACCTACGATTTAAAACCAGAAATGAGTGCGTACGAAATAACTGATAAATTAATAGAAGTGATGGGTAATTACGATGTTATTATCCTTAATTTTGCCAATGGAGATATGGTTGGTCATACTGGTAATTTTGATGCAACAGTACAAGCTTTAGAACATTTAGATGTTTGTTTAGGAAAAATTTATGATAAAGTAGAAGAATTAAAGGGAACTTTAGTGATTACAGCTGATCATGGAAACTGTGATACCATGATAGATCAGGAAAATAGAGAAGTAACATCCCATTCTATGAGTAAGGTTCCTCTCATTATTACAAATAAAAATATTCGTTTGAAAAATGGTAAATTAGCTGACATAGCGCCAACTATTTTGAGTTTATTAAAAATGCCTGTTCCAAAAGAAATGACAGGAGAAAATTTAATCCAAAAAAAGAATACGAAATCAAACATATTTATTATAGTATCACTTTTATTTCTAAGTTTTTTTACTATTTTTTACAGCGTTCGTTTTATAAAGTATTATAAAGAAGAACATCCTAGTACTCAGACAGAATCTAATTTAAGTGATGTACTAAAAGAACAAGTAGTTACAACTGGCAGTGGTTTATACTATCAAAATAAAGAATATATATATAAAGGACAAGTCGAAAATAATTATGTAAATTATTCTGGCTTTTTATTTCGAATTGTTAAAATCAATGAAGATAATTCCATTAAATTAGTTACAGATACGTCTATTGTTAATTTAAAATTAAAAAATCATTATAAAACATCAGATATCAGAAATTATTTAAATGATGATGGATTAGAAGATACAGGAATTTTTTATAACCAATTAATCTATCCAGAAATGTATTTAAAAAGTACTAGCTTCTGTATTCAAGAAACATTAGAAAATCATAATTGTGTAGAACAAATAAATGATAAAGTTGGCTTATTAACGTATAAAGAATATGTTCAAGCTTTAGGAAATGAATCTTATTTAAATAATGGAACTTATTATTGGTTGATGTCAACTTCTGCTCAAAATTATTATGTATTTACCGAAGGCGGAGTAAGTAGTGAAACAAATGGTTACTATGGAATTAGACCTGTCATTACTTTAAAAGACAATGTAAAAGTAGTAAGTGGTAATGGCACAAAAGAAGATCCATACCAAATTGAAAAGAATAATATTACAGTAGGAAGTTATATGAAATATAGTAATTATTTGTGGAAAATTATCGATATTGAAGAAGATGGATACAAACTTGCTTTAACAGAACTATTAGAAGAACGTTCTTTTTCTAAAGCATCAAATCAATATAATGCAAATGATAAAGGTTCCATTGCTTATTATCTAAATCATGATTTTTATGAAAAATTAAATAAAAATAATTTATTAGAAAAAGATTTTTATATAGGAAATTATAGTGACAATTACCAATCCGCTTATGCTGACACCGTGAAATCATATGTTGGGTTAATGTCGGTAACAGATAATTTTATCAATGATTTTTCAAATTATTATTTATTAACACCAGATACAGAAGATATGGTATATGCAGTAGGAGATAATAGTAAATTAATAGTATCATCCATTGATGAACTAAAAAAAATAAGACCAGTTATTTATGTCAGTAAAAATGTTGTAATGACTGGAAGTGGTACAATAGCAGATCCATATGTAGTAGAATAGGAGTAGTTATGCGTAAAATAGTAGTAACAGTATTGATTATTTTAGATATTTTGGCATGTACATTTTTGTTTTTTACGTATGGTCCAATTGACTATTTCAGAAATTTATTAGTGACAACAGCAATGACAACAAAATCTCACCACTATTTAGCGAAAACTTTATATAGTGATGAAACCATTTATAAAATTATGGATTCCAATTATATGGAAGAAGTAGATGAAAATACCGATTTGACAGCTATTAACATTAGTAAAATAAACGAACAGACTAGTTATGACTCTATTTATGAGGAACAAATTTTATCCAGAAAAAAAGAGGATGTGTATAAAATTATTCCATTGTCTGGGACAGGTTATCAAGGATATTTAGTGGCTGTTTATGACCCATCTAGAATTCAACTTGTTACCAGTAATTATCTAGGAACTAGAGGAGAATTTCTAGAAAGCATGGCAAAAAGAGAAAATGCTCTTATAGCTATTAATGCTGGTGGCTTTGCTGATGCAGGTGGAGTTGGTAATGGTGGTATTCCAACAGGTACCTTAATAAAAAATGCGAAAATTTTATATCAAGGAGTAGATACTGGTTGGGGTGGCGGTATTGTTGGTTTTACAAAAGATAATATTTTAATGCTTTACAAAGGAAGTGCTGAAGGAGCCATACAGGCCGGAATAGAGAATGCTGTTGAATTTGGACCATTTTTAATTGTCAATGGAAAAAGGTCTATTGCGAAAGGAAATGGTGGATATGGTATTTCTTCTAGAACAGCTATTGGGCAAAGAAAGGACGGTATTGTCTTGTTTGTTGTAATAGATGGTAGACAACCAGGATATAGTTTAGGTATTAGCATGTCCGAATTAACAGATATATTTGTTCGTTATAGGGCTTATAATGCTGTTAATCTAGATGGTGGAGCTTCTAGTAGTTTGGTTGAAAATGGAAATTTAATTAGTAAGCCATGTGCCATTAGCGCTACTGGTGAAAGATGGATACCAAGTGCTTGGATGGTAAAATAAAAAAGAACAATTTAGATTGTTATTATCTAATTGTTCTTTTTCTTTGTTCATTTTCCTCTATTGTTTCTTTTTTTATTTGTTCTATCTTTTCTGAATTTAAGGAAACAATTTTTTGATTGTCATAATATATTTTACCACTATCATGAGTACTAATACATTTAACATATTTTCTAATTGTTTCTACTTGTTCGTGTTTGTTTTGTTCACTACTTATTATGTTTGCTCTAATGTAATATACAATAGTAAATAAAACTTCTAAAGAATTTTGGTAGCTTAAGGTAGGAATATTTCTAATTTGAGACTTTTTAATATCCTGCATCAATTCATTATATCCATCACATTGTTTTAATGGAGCTGGATTTAAAAGAATGCTCTTTAAAGTAATTAAATCCTCTTTAAATTTTTGATTAAAATAGGTACTATTATTTAATATAAAATTACTTTTTTCAATTATAATTGCTTTTTTAATATCTTTGATTTCTGAACTTGACATACAACCACCCCTTTGAATAGTTAATAATTTAACATTTTTTTTAAAATTGTCAAATTAAAAAGGAGATTATCCCCTTTTTATATCCATAATAACTGGAAGTATGATAGGTTTTCTACCAGTTTTGTTGAATACATAACTAGAAACATTTGTTACAATTTCATTTTTAATGTCTGAATAGCTAATGTGCTTATCTAATTTACTAAGAATTGCCGATTTGGCTACATTTTCAAGTGTTCTTAATAATTCTTCATTTTCATTGATTTGAACAAATCCTCTAGTAGTAATATTTACTCTTCCAAGAAGAGTATTATTTTTTGTATCAACATTGGCAATTACTACAATAATACCATCATTTGCCATTACATTTCTATCTTTAATTACAATAGAGCCAACGTCACCAATCCTGTTACCATCTACATAAATATCCTCTGCTGTAATTTTACCTGCTCTTGTGACTTTTCCTTTATACATAGACAAAACATCCCCATTTTCAAGGACGAAAGTATTTTCTTTCGGAACATCACAGGAAATGGCTAAATCAGCATGTTGTTTTAACATTCTATATTCACCATGAAATGGCATAAAATATTTTGGTTTCATTAAACGAATCATTAGTTTTAATTCTTCCGCATTTCCATGTCCGGAAGAGTGAATATCACTTAAAGAAGTATTGGTATAAACTTGTACTCCTTTTAAATATAATTTATTAATTGTTCTAGAAATACTAAGAGCATTTCCAGGAATAGCAGAAGACGAGAAAACGACAATATCATCTTGTTGTAATTTAATTTGTTTATGACTACCATCTGCAATTCTAGATAAAGCAGCTAATGGTTCTCCTTGTGAACCGGTACAAAGTAAACATACTTTGTTTGGTGGAAGTGTATTTGCTTCTTCTGGTGTAACAAAAATTTCTTTGTTTTTAATGTATCCACCTTCTATTGATATTTCAATATTATTTTCCATACTTCTTCCAAAAGTAGCAATTTTTCTACCATTTTTTTTACAAGTATCTACGATATGTTTTAAACGATAGATATTAGAAGCAAAAGTAGCAATAATAATTCTTCCTTTTTCCTTTGCAAATATTTCTTGCAAAGCCATATCTACTTTTGACTCACTTAAGCTAATTCCTTCTGATAAAGCATTTGTAGAATCACTAAGTAAAATAGTAACGCCTCTTTTACCAATTTCGGCCATTTTTTGTAAATTTGCCATTGGTCCAATTGGTGTTAAATCGAATTTAAAATCTCCGGTAGTAACGATTGTTCCGTTAGGTGTTGTGATGCATATTCCGTGTGAATCAGGAATAGAGTGCGTTGTTCTAAAAAACTCTACTTCCATATTTTTAAATTTTACTTTTGTTTTTTCATCATATACATATAAGTTATTGTATTGAATTCCACGATCCTCTAACTTTTTTCTAATTAAACCGACTGCTTGATTTGGCGCATATATAGCAGGAATGTTGACTGTACTAAGTAAAAAAGGAATTCCACCAATATGATCCTCATGACCGTGTGTAATAAATAAAGCTTTAATTTTAGATTCATTTTTCTTAAGGAATGAAAAATCTGGAATAACATAATCAATTCCTAGTAATTCTCCTTGTGGAAATAAAATTCCTGCATCCGTTATAATAATTTGATTGTTGTACATTATACAGTACATATTTTTTCCAACTTCACCAAGACCACCTAGCGCAAAAATCTTAGTGTCATCGTTGTTAAATAATTTCAAATAAAATTCTCCTTTCTTTTATTCGTTCAATGAAATCTAACTACATCATTATATCTTTTTTTTTTAAATTTGTCTAGTTTGTTAAAATTGTTCTTTTATTTTTTTATCTTTTTTGTTATAATCTAGATAATAGGTGGTGTAATAATGAACGACGAAAAAATAGAAGATTTATTTGCAGAAGCAGTAGTGCCAGAACAACCAGAAGTTTCTTCAACAGCATTCGCAGATCTACCTCCTGTAGAACCAGTAGATAGTGAAGCAACAGATAAAAAAGAAGAAAAAAAAGATGCCGAGAATAATACAGTTAGTAAAGAAGTATTAGAACATCCAGATGCTAAAGTTACTTTACAACATGAGGAAGAAGAAGTAGTTGATAAAGAAGAAATAGAAGAATTAAAAAATGTTAAATTAATGGATAATAGTTCTTTAAAATTTGTTTTAATTTTAGGACTTATCTTTTTAGTTTTCATTTTCTTAATTCCTATTATATCAAAATATTTATAATACTGTTTGATAGTAGTAAAAATTTGAATTCTAGAAAGTTAGAAGCTTGTAAAAAGTTTCTTTTTTCTTTATAATAATTTCAGGAAGTGAATGATATGAAGGTACAAATTGAAAGATTAGATCACCAAGGAAGAGGAATCGCAAAAGTAGAAGGAATTACTACTTTTATTCCAAATGCTTTAATTGGTGAGATAGTAGAAATAGAGATCATTCAAAAAAAGAAAAAATATAATATTGGTAAAGTTGTAAAATACATAGAACAGTCTCCTAAAAGGGTCAAACCAATTTGTCCTTACTTTGAGAAATGTGGTGGTTGTGATTTGATGCATATGAGTTATCCAGAACAATTACAATTTAAGAAAAATAAAATAGAAAATATTATAGAAAGGTATACTTCTTTAGATAAAAATATTGTAAAAGATATTTTGTATGGAACAGAATATAATTATCGAAATAAAGTAACTTTTCAGGTAAAAAATCAAATTGGTTTTTATGATAAAAAAAGTAATGATATTATTCCAATTACATACTGCTATTTAGCTTCTAAAAATATCAATGAAATATTATCTATTTTCACTACATGCAATTTAAAAAATGTAGATCAAATTATGGTAAGAAGCAATAATAAAGATAATATGGTAGTTATCCACAGTAAAAAAATAACGAATGAAATTATAGAAAAATTAAAAGAAAAATCTTTTATTTTACAATATGATCAAAAATATCAATTAATCAGTGGTCAAAATCACATAGTCGATCAAATAGGAAATTATCAGTTTATAATATCTCCAGATTCTTTTTATCAAGTAAACAGTAATATGGTGGAAAAATTGTATCAACAAGTATTACAATATTTACAACCCCAAAAAAAGGAAATTGTTTTGGATTTATATTCTGGTACGGGTACTATTGGCATTTATATTAGTTCTCATGTAAAAAAGGTGATTTCAGTTGAAATTAATCCATATGCAGTAGAAGATGCTAAAAAAAATAGAGAATTAAATCATGTGGAAAACATCGAATTTATTTGTGATGACGTAGCAAATGTAATAGATCAATTTAAACAAAAAATAGACTCTATCATAGTAGATCCACCAAGAAGTGGCTTAGATGAAAAAACAATTCATTACTTAAAACAAATTAATCCAAATAAAATAGTATATGTATCTTGTGATCCCATTACTTTAGCAAGGGATTTAGAAAGACTAAGTGATATTTATTCTGTTAAAGAAGTAACTCCAGTGGATATGTTTCCAAATACAAGTCATGTTGAATGTGTTTCAGTACTACGTCAAAAAAATTGAAAAAATAAAAAATTTTATCAAAATTGATTTTTGATAAAATTTATAAGATTTATTAAGTAGTTTAAAAGAAGAGTATATGTTTTCACTTACCGCATACTCATATAAAGAAACATATACTAACTAGGCAATTTAAATGAATATTTAATTTTTAAATAAAGATGATGGAGTAGGTGAAAAGGTGATAAATAAAATAAAATTAGATGAAGCGTTTGCGTTTTATAATATAGATAAAATATATAAAGAAAAATGTTATAGATGTGTTGAAGAGATAAAACAAAATGAAAATTATAAAAAATCATTTAACGATGTATATAAAATTTTATATTGCAGTGATTTCTCTAAAATAGAAGAATTATGGCAAATAAAAGATGTAAATGAATTATTTGTAAATAACATAAATCCATTTGTAACAAATTTGATGATAATATTGGGTTATGAAACTCATAAAAATAATATGAATAAATATAGAATTGATATAGAACAAGTTGAAATTCATAAAAATAGAGTAAAAGAATGCTTTGAAAATGACTTGATATACAGAAAGTATAATAGTGTAAGAATATCGCAAATGCTATGGGCAGTGTATTTCATAAAAGTTAGAATTATAGAAATAGGAAGGTTACAATATGAGTATGAAGATACAGAAAACAATGTTTCTACAATAAAGATTCATATACCAAAGGGTAAAAAATTAAATCTAATAGAAGTCAAAGATTCAATAAAAAAATCAGAAATTGAACTAAAACGTATATTTAAACTAGAAAAAACTAAATATATCTGTGATTCTTGGTTATTAAGTAATCAAATTTATAGTATACTTGATAAAAATTCAAATATTGCCTTTTTTCATAATTTATTTGATATTAAAGATGGTGAAGACTGTATTAATGATATTATGAATTTTGTGTACGGAGTAAATGTGTGTAATGATTATAATACATTATCTGAACAGACAACATTGCAAAGAATAATAAAGAAAAAAATATTAAAAGGAGAAAAGTTTTATTTAGGCTTGGGAGTTTTAAAGAAAGAAAATTATTAAAAGAAGAAAAGTGTTGTAATATAAATGTTATGACAGAATAAAAAATAATTTAGTTATTATACTAGTCTATATTGAGAGAATGTGGTATATATAATAGGCATGACCAATATACATTTTAAAATTCTACTAGTCATAACCATAGTACTTATCATGTGGAGTGTGTTTCAGTACTACACCGAAAAAAATAAAAGAGATATGGAGGATAATATGAAAGTACCATTAAGATTTCAAAATACGGAATATGATTGTGGAACAACTTCTTTTGTAAATGCTCTTGCTTATTTATATGATAGAGAAGATATTCCAGTTGAATTATTAAAAGCAATTTACAGATATACTTTAGATGTAGAGAATGAAGAAGGAATAAAAGGAAAAGGTGGAACTTCTAGAGAACATGCTGAAAAATTATCAAAATATTTTCAAAATTATGCTAATAATAAAACCTTTGACTTAAAATGTACAACATTAAAGGAAAAAGATGTTGATATTTTAAAAATAAAACAAGTTACAGATCATGGTGGTGTAGCGGTTGCTAGATGTTTTTTACTGGGGGATGAACATTATGTACTCATTACAAAAGTAGATGAGTATTTTGCCTATATATTTGATCCATATTATCTAGAAGAAGAGGCATTTGTGAAGGATAGCGAAATTTCAATTGTATTAAACCAATGCTTTACTCATAATAGATTAGTGACATTATCTAGATTAATGAGTACAGAAAGAAAAAATTTTTCTTTGCTTAATTTAAATGATAGGCAAGTCATTCTTTTAGAAAAATAAGATACATATCGAAAAACACTCTGTAAAGAGTGTTTTAAATAATCATTCAAAATTTAAATTTTAATCATGAGTACGCTAATAACAATCAAAATAGAAGCTATTATTTTTGAATAAATTTATTTTTATTGTGATTCATAAAGTATTCATAAATAGTATTTAAAATAGCAGTTAATGTAAGAAGAGGTACTACTAAAGTCACGCTTCCAAGTTGATAAGCTCTTACAGGTTTAATTAACTTTTTATAACAATTTCTTACGTAAAATAGGATATCTGAAAAGATAGTTAACCATTGTTTTAACATACTAAAAAGTAATACTAGTCAATCATGATTTATATTTTTTCCTCTTATATTACTGCCATCATCCCTTCATACATTATTTTAACAAACAATAAAAAACGATAGTCAATGATAATGTGCAAATAAAAAAAAGTTCATACAATAATAATGAAAGGAGAGCTATAAATGAATAACAAATATTCTAAGAAAATCCAATGTATTTTAGAGGAAGGAAAAAAATGTAAAGAAAAATTAGTGGTAATTGGGCCAACCGGTCCACAAGGACCAACTGGTCCAGCTACCATTACAGTAGGACAAACAACTACTGGAAATCCAGGAACTAATGCTTCTGTCACCAATGTAGGTACTAATGAAAATGCCATTTTGAATTTCACAATTCCGGCAGGTATGACAGGTCCAACCGGTCCACAAGGTCCAACTGGCCCAATTGGACCACAGGGTCCTCAAGGTATACAAGGATTAACAGGAGAAACTGGTCCAGCAGGTCCAGCAGGCCCAGCAGGTCCAGCCGGAACTACTCAAATCAGTGCATATGGTAGTAAATACGATAGTGGTGGGAACAATATTACATTAACAGAAAATGTATTTTCAACAATCCCATTAAATAGTAGTGGTCCACTTACTGGTATGACAGGTGAAACAACAAATGCATTGACAATAACGGAGACTGGCGTATATAAAATTGATTATTATTTTCAAGGTTCACCGAATGTGAAATCTACTTTAACATTTGAAGTAATTCAAAATACAAATCCAATCAGCAGTTCAACAATTATTAAAGAAGTAGAAGCGAATGCAGATGAAAGTTTTAATGGAAGTGTTATTGTTAATTTAACTGCTAATGATAAAATTAATTTAGGGCTAGAATCTAATGTAGCAACTGAAGTTTCACCATCTACAGGTACTAATGCGTATTTAAATATTGTGAAATTATCTTAAATAAACAACAAAAAAAGAAAATTGTCTGAAAAAAAACAATTTCTTTTTTTTGAATTGGTAAATTTTATGAAATAATTTTATTATAAAATTACAGATAAAAATATAAATTTATCTGAATATTATATATAAAAATTAGAAAGGAAATATTTATGAACAATAAAGAAAGAAAAAGTCAAATTGATGAATTAAATGAAGAGTTAAAAAAAATAAATGAAAAAATAAAAGATTCTGTAGATACTGTCATTATTTCAGGAATGTATATGAAGGATGATATAGAAGAAAAAAGAAAAAAAACAGCAGAAAATTTAAATGAAGCAGAAAAAGAAATTAAAAAGATCAATCAAAAAGGAAAAGAAAATGTACAGAAAGATATTTCAAAAATAAAAAATAATTTAAAGGAAATGAAGGAAAAAATATCCTTACGAAAAGAAGACAGAAACAAAGAAAAATTAGAAAAGCATATTGAGGATGAATTGGAATATGCTAGATATGCTTTATCAATAGCTATAATAGCAGCAGGAGAAGCAAAATTAGCTTTTTTAGAAGCGGTAGACTCTCAATTAGAATATGATGAATTATACGAATGTAAGGGAAAAACTCAAGTAGATATGTAAAAAATATCTACTTTTGTGCTATAATAAAAAAGAATAGGAGTTAGTGATATGAATTTAGTTCTAGACTTTATTTTTATATTCTATATTGGTAGTACAATTGGTTGGATATTAGAACTTTTTTTCCGTAGAATTGTTCATGGATTTTGGGTAAATCCAGGGGCATTAATTGGACCATACTTACCAATTTATGGGTTTGGATTATGTGCATTAACCGCCATATATTTGCTTTTTTATAATTTGTCTTTGCCCGCTATTGTAGTAATTCTTTTGATGGGAGTAGCTATGACGATAATTGAATTAATTGGAGGATTAACATTTGTAAATAAACCAGTTAAATTATGGGATTATAGTGATAGATGGGGCAATTATAAAGGAATTATTTGTCCTCTCTTTTCACTAATATGGACAGTAATAGGTGCTTTATATTATTATTTCATAGCAGGTTTTGTAATGAGTAAACTAATTTGGTTTAACAATAACTTATCTTTTTCATTTGTGTTAGGATTTTTTTGTGGAATTCTAATAATTGATTTTATTTATTCCACTCAAATGTTGTCAAAGATAAAAAAATATGCAAGGGATAATGATATAGAAGTAAGATATGAAGAATTTAAATGTCAAATTAAAGAGTTTCAAAAAAAACAAGAAGAAAAATATTCCTTTATTTTTGCAGTTAAACCATCAATGGATTTAAAAAAATATATTGATAAATATAAAAGAAAAGTAAAAAAAGAAAGAAAACATCAAAAAAAGGTTATGTCACAAAAATAAAATTATAAGTGAAAATTAAAATTCATAAAAATTGCAATAAAATGCAATTTTTTTCTATTTGGTAAAATTAGATTGACTAATTTATTAAAATAGTTGATTCAAATTTTTATTTTAGATTATCTAAAATAGCTTTTTATTCATTTGTAAAATAACAATTAATTCATTATATTAACAATTGCAATTTTAAAAAGGAGGGATAAAATGAAGAGAATGATAAAAATTGCAATTTTAATTATATCTTTGGTAAATATTAAAAATGTATCTGCTATTACTCCAAAAGTTATATACATGGAAAATGTATATTCTAATAGAGTATTAGGAGAACAAAAAATGAATGGTAAATTGGGCTATATTTATATAAATGGTCAGATAGCTTTTTGTATCGATCCATTTAGAATAATAGGTAATGAATATTCTACACAAGACGAACTTTATTCAACTCTTTATACTGAAGAAGAAAAGAGACAGATTTCTTTAATTATTCATTATGGAGCCGGAACACATCCTTCAAATCCATATTATTACATGGCCACGCAAGAACTTATATGGAGAATAAAAGGAGAAGGGGATTATTATTTTACTACGTCAGATTCTTTTGAAGGAGAAAGAATTAATGTGGAAACATATAAAGAAGAAATTTTAAAAAAAGTATCCAGTCATAACTTATTACCAAGTTTTTCAGATACTACAGTAATTGCCCAACTATATGATGATGTTTATTTAAGGGATGAAAACAATGTAATAAATTATTATCAATTATCCAATTATAGTAAAAATAAAATTTCAAAAAAAGAAAATGGATTAAGTATTAAATTTTTAGATGAAAATTCTACCGAGTTGGTATTGAATTCCAAAACCGTATCAGGCTCATCTTCTCATATATATGTTGGTAATGGTCAAAATTTACTTACAGCTTCTCTAGATGAGGAAAAAACAACAGTTGTTCATTTAAAAACAGAAGGAGTTAGTTATTATTTAAATATTCAATTTCTAGAAAACAATCAATCAATTTTTGGAAAAGTAAAATTTAAAATATATAATTGTAATACTTCTCAATTTATTGAAAATGGTAAAATCTACGAAAGTAATTATTTTGGTGATTTTCACTCTGATTTTAAATTAGAACTAGGTACTTATGAAATATCATATGTAGAAATTCCCAATGGTTATATAGCTCCATTAATGAGTAATAAAATTACATTAGATGAAAATTTAAAAGTAAATAGCAAATATGAATATGAATGGATTCATAATTTAGAAGTACCCCAAGGTCATTTAACATTATATAGAACCGCTATCCATACCAATAATAGTGCAATATTATTAAATGACATTGAATATAAAATTTACGCTTCTTCTGATATTTATGATGTACATTTTAAAATGATATATAAAAAAGATGAATTAGTAGATATAAGAAAAATTCAAAATGGTCAATTAGATATAGATTTACCATTAGGAAGTTATTATATTGTAGAAGGAGTTAACTCTTATAATATTCCAACTTTACCAAAACAATTTATTTCCTTTGGTTATAAAGATTCTATCACAGATATTTATTATGAAGAATTACATTTAGTTACACCAATGTTAAATCAATATTTTAACATTAATACCAAAATAGAATTATTAGATGGTAATTATATTCCATATAATAATTGCCAATATGAATTATATGCTAGTGAAGATATTTATTATTTAAATGATCTTGTTTATACAGAGGGTACTTTGATTAGAATACTAACAAGCAATGAAGATGGAATGATTCATGAGCGAATAGGATTACCATATGGAAAGTATAGTCTAAGAGAAATAAGAAAAGATATAGATTATGAAGAAATTCCAAATCAATTGATTGAATTTAATCAAGATAAAACAGAAATTTATTTAAATTATATAAAAAAACTAAAGAGAGGAAATTTAAGCATTACTATAAAAAATCGTAAAGGAAATATGTTAAATACTCTAAAATTTTTATATGATAAAGAGTACGATTATGCTATAGAAAATAATCTTATCTTAGAAAGTTTAAAAGTAGGAAATTACACAGTAATTTATGACAAGGAATATCCTGTTACTATTTTACCGAATAAAACAACTTATTTAGAAATTATATTAAAAAGTAATGAAGAAAATAGAATAGAAGATGTTTCCAAAGAAGAAGGCAATAAAGATACAGAAAAGGATAATGAAAATAAAAAAGAAGAAATAGACGAAGAATTAAAAAATAATAGTAAAAAAGAAGATCATTTAGAAAATGATGTAATTCAAAAGGAAGAAATATCAACAAACTATCACAAAAAAGAAAAAAACGGTTCAAATAATGAAATATTAGAATCGGAAGAATTACCAAATACAAGTAATTATTTACAAAAATATTATAGATTATTTGTTGGTTTAATGTTAATAGGACTATTACTCCATAAATATGAAAAAATTTAGTTATTTATTTTTCTTGATAGGAATGTGTGGAATTTTTTCTTTAATTTTAACGTCATATAATCAAATAAGAAAAAATGATAGGATTATAAACCAAATGCATTTTCAAGAACAAATTCCGGAATATTATATAGGCTATATTGAGATAGATACTTTGAAACTTCCTCTAGTTTATGGAGCTACTGAGAAAGAGTTAAATCAAAATTTAGTGGGAATTAGTAAATATTCAACAAAAGATCACTTAATTTTAGCAGGTCATGCTATTCCGGCAGTATTTCAATGTTTATATCATATTTCTATAAATGAAAAAATCATTATTTATAGAAATAATGATAGTATTACATATTACGTAGATGATTATTATATAACAGATAGTAAAAACTTATCTGTATATCAAAATAATGGTTTAACTTTAATTACATGTATTAATCAAGAAAAAAGATTAATTGTTCATGCAAAAACGGCTAATTAAGCCGTTTTTATTTGATAAGGATTTGCTTCTGTTCCATCACCACTTGTTACTAATGCATCACCATCTAAATGAATAACAATTTTAATTACACTTAAACTAGATGTAGTAGATGAAATAACAGAAGAAGAAATTTTATAAACTTTATCTGATTTATAAGTATCTGCTGTGATAGTCCAAAAAGTTTTATTAAAAGTAGCCATATAATTATAATTTGTACATTCATTTGCAGTTAGATAAGTACAATTAGAATCAATACTTGCTAAATTGAACTCATAAGCTTGTAAAAGGGAAATATATTGATTATCTAAAACATCAGAACATTCTGTTTTACCAGTAACATCAAAGCTATCACTATCTCTTTTGCCCAAACAAACATTTTGCTTAGCTATATATGATTTCATACTGTCACTAAATTCAGAATCATAAATTTCAGTTAAAGTATCACGCATTCTACTGACTCTATAATCATTAATTCCTGTAGAGGTTTGTCTTTCTGAGTTATAACGATCATCCCATACATAAGTGTCATTTCTAGCTGTTTCAATTAATCGAATATCCCCGTCTGCCGTTATTTTAATAATTCTCCATAATTTATTATTAAATTTAACATAATTATTGACTTTTTCTCCTCTAAAAACATATTCATTGTTCATTTTATATAAACCATAAGAAGAATTAACAATTGTATTATCATTTAAAATAGTATTTCTTAGATTCTTGGATTGGTATTTGTCTCCACAATCTAAAGAAGTAATAGCTGTATAATGGTCGTTGTTATTTTTAATTTTAATTGTGACTTCACAAGTGGCAGATGCCTCTTTTAAAATATCATTTAATGGTTTTATTTTCTTGGCATCTACTAATTCTTGATACGATATTGTAGTTTCTTCATCTTTTGCAGGTAAAATATCAACTCTATCTAAAGCATAGCTTAAAGCAACTTTACTGATTTTGTTTTCAGCAGCATCAAAAGACATTTTTCCACCTACTAGTAAACTAACAATAAATATAACAATTAGGATACCAACCATAATGGCAATTCCTGTTCCAAAATATAAATATAATTTTTTATTATTTTTAAAGTTCATATGAATCCTCCAAACTACGTCTATTATAACAAAAAAAATATAAATGTACAATCATTTAAAGGAAAAGCATAAGATTATTAGGGGATAATATGCTGATAATAAAAGGATTTTTTATTGGAATAGGAAAAATTATTCCAGGTGTTAGTGGAAGTTTAATAGCGATTAGTTTAGGAGTTTATGAAAAAGCAATTGAAGCAATTGTAACGATGAAAAAGAATTTTAAAGATAACATTTTTTATTTAGGACAATTAGCTTTAGGACTTTTAATTTCTATTATTGGATTTAGTAATTTAATTGTTTTTTGCTTGGACAGATATTATGGATACACGATGTTTTTGTTTATTGGACTTATGATGGGAAATATTCCATCTTCTATAAATGAGATAAAGAAAAATACCAAAAAAAATTATCTTTACTTTTTCATCTCCATTTTATTAGTTATTTTTATTTATCAATTTCAATTTGAAAAAACATTTTTTCCAGAAAAAAATTTATTAGATTTTTTATTTGTTTTTTTAATTGGAATGTTAGATGCTGTTACCATGATTATTCCAGGTGTTAGTGGAACGGCTTTGTTTATGATGTTAAATTGCTATTCTTTTGTTATGAAATTGTTTTCCAATATACATCAATTATATTTGTTTGCTTTTATATTTGGATTAGGAAGTTTTACCGGTATTATTTTGACAAGTATACTCGTTCATTATTTATTCAAAAAACATCATGAGACTATGCAAATGGTTATTTTGGGTTTTACTGTTACATCACTTTTTACTTTATTAAAGCCCTTAGTACTACATATGCAAATATATGAAATACCACTTTCTTTTTTATTATGGATTTTAGGCTTTTTTCTTTCATCAAAGCTAGAAAAACTATCATAAAAAAAGAAAAAAAACATACTTTTTATTAGAGGTGTGATATGAAAAAAGAATTACCAGGTTTATTTGCTAACAAAATTAATAAACCACTAAATAATAATGAAAAAGTAGCAGTTACAAAAAATGAAGAAAGAGAAGTAGTAGAAGAACGTAAGCCTATTTCATCAGAAAAAAATGTTTTGGAAAAGATAAAAGAAATTTTTGATTCTCCTAGATATGTCTATAAAGCAGATGTTAAAATTACATTAAAAGATAAAACGATAACAAAGAAAATAGTGGGGAAAACACAAACACATTTATTGACACTTGAAAATGAATTAATTCCTATTCAAGATATTGTAGATATCCAATTTAACGAACCAAAATAAAAAGGCAATTTTGCCTTTTTTATATACATTCAACAATTGTATCGTTTAAACATCTAATGATACATACACAATTTAAATTGATTGTGAAAAAAGAATTAGTTGCTACATAAGGAATTGTTGTAGCTTCTGCTTCATCTGTATTAGGTGCTAATACTCTAAAAGTAGCGCAATTTTCATCAATTTTTTCAATTCTGAAAACATTAGATGTAGTTGTTTCACTAGGATCTTTACTGATTGGCATTGCTAAGGCAGTATTACCACCACTACAAGTGTAAATCATAACTGGTCTAGTATTGCAACTTAGACTTGTAACATTACATCCTAAAAATCCACGATCACAGGTGTCCAAACAATTGTCGCCACAGCAGTTAGCGTTTTGTTGAAGGATACAAATAACAGTAAGTATTTCAGCAATGCATTTTCCATCGGTATTATTACACATATAATCCACCCCTTCTTTACTTTCAATATAACATATTCATTCTGTAACGAAAGGTGTCCAGCATTTACCCAAAAATAAGATAATTATCTACTTTTCCACAGATAATTTAATAATTAAATCCATATCATCATCATCTGCTATGATATTTTTATGAACATTTCCACATTTTTCACATTTATAAATAATTTTATAAGTATTTTTAAATTTTTCTATTCCAATTGGTTTTAATAAACCTTTACAATCATTCATTCTATCACCGGGATTAATATCTACATGTTTAGAATATAAACAATAATTACAGTGATCACGTGCTGTTTTGGCTGCTTTTTTAATTTCTTTTCCACAATTTTCACAAATAAAGTTTTCATTTATCATATTAAATCTTTTCATATAACCACCATTTTTATTATATCATATTTGTTCAAAGAAAAGTTTTATGTTATAATGAAAAAAGCTTAGGTGGTATTATGGAATATAAAGTGACAATTAATGATTTTGAAGGTCCAATGGATTTACTTTTACATTTGGTAAAAGAAAACAACATTGATATTATAGAACTTAATGTAGAGGAAATTACAGAACAATATTTAAAATATATAGAAAAAGCAGAAGAGTTAAATTTAGATATTGCTAGTGAATATTTAACCTTAGCAGCAGAATTAATTGAAATTAAGTCAATGAGTTTATTACCTAAAAAGGTGGTAGTAGAAGATGATTATGAAGAGGATCCAAGAGAAAATTTAATTGCTAGATTGGTAGAATATCAAAAGTATAAAGAAGTAACAAAAGATCTAAAAGAGTTAGAAGAACAAAGAAAACATTTTTACAGTAAATCACCAAGTAACCTAAAAGAATTTAAAGAAAACGAAGAAATAAATTATGGGGATTTGACCATGGATTTATTAATGAATGCTTTTCAAAAGTTTTTAGATAGAAAAGAAGAAGAAAAACCATTGAACACAAAAATCACAAAAAAAGAATATTCTGTAAGTGCTAGAAGTAGAGAAATTAAGGATGTTTTGAAAAAAAGAAAAAAAGTAGAATTTGAAGAACTATTTGATATTGTTACAAAAGATTATGTAGTAGTAACATTTCTATCAATATTGTCAATGGCTAAAAAAGGAGAATTAATTATTACACAGAATGATAATTTTAGTAAGATTGTTCTTTCATTAAAAGAAGGTGAGTAATTTGGAATTAGTAGGGGTATTAGAAGGTTTGCTATTTTTAAGTGGTGAAGATGGAATTTCAATAGATAAAATTAAAGATATTTTAGGGGTAGAAGATGAAAAATTTAATGAGATATTAGATAAATTGAATCAAAAATACCAAGAAAAAAGTAGTGGGCTTCGATTGGTGAAGTTTGGAAATTATTACAAAATTACTACAAAAGAAGAACATCGTTCTTATTATAAAAAATTGGTAGAAATAGAGGATGAAAACATTTTAAGCCAAGCTTGTCTAGAAACATTAGCTATTATTGCTTATAATGGACCAATTACTAGAATGAATGTTGATGAGATTAGAGGAATTAATAGTAGTCATATGATTCGTAAGTTAATTTCTAGAAATTTAGTAGAGGATATTGGAGTTGCTTCTCTTCCGGGAAGACCTCATTTATATCAGGTAACAAAAGACTTTTTGGATTATTTTGGTATTGAAAATACTTCTGAGTTACCAGTTATAGAAGAAAAACAAGTAGAAGAAACAGAAACTAATTTATTTGAATCAAAATACAAAGAAATGAATTGATTATATTATTATTTTTTGATATAATCTTTTTAATGCTTGTGTGGCGGAATTGGTAGACGCGCACGACTCAAAATCGTGTAACTTATGTTGTGAGGGTTCGATTCCCTCCACAAGCACCATTGACGAATCTGTTCGAACTATTCGAACTTCATATACATTAATAATCTGAAAATGATTGTTTTTTTCTTTTTCAGCCCATATTTTGATACTTGCATCAAAATACCTAGGAGGTTAAATAGTTATCTAAATTTGGTATAATGATTATATAATTTATTCATGGAGGTAGTATATGAATAAGAGGGTAACAGCAGTAATTTCTTCTATTTTTAATTCATTTTGTGATTTTAATTTAGATATTGCTGTAAATAAATATTCTGTTTATAAAGTATTATTATATACAAGTATAATTTCATTCATTTTTCAAGTTTTATATGCATTTTATGTTGGTATTTCTATAACTGTTCAAGCAATTCCTATTATTTTAATTTATGGTTTGATTGTATTATTAGGTTATTTATGTTATGTTAATGCATTAAAGAATATACCAATAGGACTTGCTGCTTTACTTGAAAACTTAGATTTATTTATAATTTTAATAATTGATATATTATTTGGAAATTTAATTTTAACATCAAAATTTATATTTTTATTCATATTGTTTATTATTTCTATTTTATGGTTTAGCATCGAAACAAATAGAGTTAAAGATGAAATAAAGTTTAAGAAAATAAGATTTATAGGTGTTGTTTTTATATTATTATCTGTTTTATTTTATGGAATTGAACCATATATAGTAAAATACGCTAATGTACTAGGTGCTAATGAAGTGGCTATTAACTTTGGTTATAGTGTTTTTGCAATTCCATTTTTCCTTTTTCAAAGTAAAAAAACAGATGCCCCAGCAAAAGAAAATAGTAATAAGAGTTTTTACATTTTAGTAGTTTTGATTGGCTTTTTTGAGGCCATTTATTATATATTTGGGACTATTGGGTATATTTATGAAACTCCAATTATAGTTAATATTATTCAAGAAATTAGAGTGTTTTTATTAGTTATATTATCAGCAGTGTTTAAGACAGATAAAATGAACTTGAAAAAAGTAATTGCGATATTACTTGGTATGATTTCAATAACAGGAATTTATTTTATTTAGTAGTAATTGTTATATATAGAAAAAAAGTTGTAGATATTTACTATAATTGCACCAGATTGATTGATACTCGAACTTTTCGAGATAATATAAAAACTACTCTCAAATTGAAAGTAGTTTTTTGATAAATTAGAAAGAAAAATGTTATGAATGTCAAAAATTTTATTTTCTATTAAGTATATCTCTAACTAACTTTTTAACACCTTTTTCTTTACTTAATTCGGTTGGTAACTCAATTCTTTCAGAAAACGTCATTTTGATGTGACCTTGCTTAAACCATAAAAAATCTCCTAATGAATAAAATTTAAAATCAAGTAATTCACATTGAGATATCATATTCATATCCTTTTTTCTTTGCTCTTGTGTCATAGAATTAAATTTTTGTGCAATATCATTTCGTTCTTCTGCAATACTTTGCGCTAGTTCTATAATTTCTTTTTCTGATAGCTCTTTTACTTTATTATAATCTATCATCCAATCAATAGTTTTAAAAAATTCAATTTCTTTTGGTTCTTTAAACTCTATAAAATGATATCTATTTCTATCGTCAATAATAACAATGCCACTATCAAAGATTTTCAGAAAGATAGATGCAGGAATTTCTAAACCGCTTTGATTCAAATAAGCAAGATCATTCATTTGTACAAAAGCCGAATTGCTAGTAATTATTTTTATATATTAAAACCTCTCTTAATTGAACTATATGATATCATAATTTTATCTAAATTTCTATAATTTTAAATGATAAAAAAACAAATAAGCCATTTATAAACTTATTTGTGAAGTCTTTTAAAATTAAAAACGATAATTTGTAGATTGAATTTATTTCCTTTGTCTATTAAATAAAATTCTCTTTTCTAGAGTTTTAGTATCTAGATTTTCACTATCCACAATATAATCAAAAAATTCATCTGGTAAAATTTGTGGTTTTCTATTTTTGATTTGGTAATACACTTCTTCTGGATAAGAACTTAAATATTCCACATTATCTCCAATAACTCCATTATAAATTTTGTCATAATTCATTACTCTAGAAGCAACCCTCTTTAAATTATCTGAATCATTAGAATTTACCTTAATTTTAATCAAATCCATATTTCTAATTCTTCTAGCAATTTGTAAAAATTTAAATTGTTCTGCGGTATTAAAATCTTTATCATATACGAATGAAGTACCAGTTAATAATAGTTTTTTGATACGATATAAATTGATTTTTTTAACTTGTTCTTCAATTTTTATTCTATTTTCTTCACTATAATTAGTTGTAAATTGATAAAAATAATTTCTTACATAATCATTACTCAATAAATAAATTTTTAAATCTTTTGATAGTTCCCTAGCAATTTCTGTTTTTCCACATTCTGGCAATCCAGAGAAAGTTACAATGAATGGTTTATCATAAGAAGTTGTTTTCTTTATCTCTTCTTTCAAATTACTTTTAAAATCTATCATATTTATTCCCCATTTCTAGGAAAGTAGTTTATATTAAAAATAGCAAATTGTCAAATTTTTTTAGAAATAAAATTCTAGCATTTATTCATTATTTTAGAACCATCTCTTTTTTCATTTCTATGCAATAAAAAATCATTGACTATTCCAGATAAAATTATAGTAATACCAACAAGAATATACATGGAATATAATGGTATATAGTTTAGTAAAAATGACATTATAAAACTAAAACATAAACCAAATATTCCTAAAATAAATTGATTGATAGACTCGATTGTAACTCTAGATTTAGAAGAAATTTTGTTGTGAATTTCTGATGTCATAATAATATTAAAACTTTCAGAAAAAATATAAATGAATAAAATAAAGAATATGCCAACATAATTATTCAACAATCCAACGAGTAATATGCATATTCCAGAAAGGATGGGATTTATACTTAATAGTAATTTGTAATTTTTAGATTTAATTATACTTCCTATATAACTACCTATGATACAAAATATGAGCATAAAAGCCGTGTAAATACCAATTATAAATACAGATATACCAATATTAGAGGAATATTCTGGATGACTTTCTTCTACAAGTTTGATACCTGATGCCATAATAGAATTGATCAAAATAAGATTTAACATATAGGAATTTTGCTGAATTTCATGAATGCCATTTTTTAAAATAGAGAAATTGCTATCTACTTCTTTATGGTTGGTAGATTTATTTGTTTTAATCATAAACAAAATGAAAGAGTCAATGATAAAAGGTATATAAGTAATATAATAAGTGTATATTAGTCCAAACTTTTGGGCAACAAATCCACCTACTATCATGGCAATCATATAAGATATATTATAAAAAAGAGAGTTATAAAATAAATATTTATTAAATTTTACTTTGTCTTTAGTATTTTCATATAACAAAGAATGTACTATTCCGGAGCTAAGAGAGTTATTCATTGCATTAACTATAATCGCCAATAAAAATGTAGAATAATTGTAGGAGTGAATAAAAATAGTAGTAGATAATATAAATAATAAGTTACTGATTAAAAGCAAAATTTTTTTGTTAGATTTATCCGCTATAATACCAAATGGTATTTCAAAGAGAAGTTTTATAAAAAAAGCAATACCAACAAAACTAATATATTGACTAGAAGATAAACCCCTTTCTACATAAAAAAGAGTATCACATGTATAAAATAAGATAAAGGTCGATAAGAAAGTATGTATATTAATAAATAGAATGTTTTTTTTCATTAAAATCACCAAAAAAATTATATCATAAAAAAATTTAAAATTAGTAAAAAAAGATTACTTAAAAAATATGAATAACTAAAAAAACGAACCAAATTATAATAGGAGGAAATAATATGAACGAAAATATAGAATTATTAAATTATATTCACGAAGATAGTCAGATGGGGATTACCAGTTTAACAACACTAATAAGAAAATTAAATAATAAAGATAACATAATAAAAAAAATAGTAGAAACAGAGTTAAAAGGATATGAACAGTTCCAAAAAGATAGTGAAAAATTATTAAAAAAGTATAAAGCAGAAATTATGGATGCTAGTATGATGGCAAAAACAATGTCAACCATGAAATTAAATTTTGAAGTAATGAAAGACAACAGTGATGCTAAAATAACAGATATTTTAACAAAAAGATTTACAATGGGAACCATTGATATGAATAAAAAAATAGATGCTTACAAAGATGATGCGGAAAAAGATATTTTAAAACTAGCTCAAAATTTTTTGAAATTTCAAAATGAAAATATTGAAATTTTAAAAGAATACTTGTAGAATAGATGAAAATCTATTTTTTTTCGAAAAGAGGCTTCATATGGATTATTTAGATAACTATATAAATAAATTATTGATACAAACAAAAGAATTTACAGAATTAGAAAAAGTTAGATATGTGTATTTAGATTTGGGTAAAATAATGTCTTTTGATCTTTTATTTTATTATGGAAATGAGAAGAACAAAAGAAAAATTTATAAAGAATGTGAATCGAAAGAAGAAAAATTGGCTAATGCTTTAAAAAGTGGAATTGGTATTTGTAAGTCAATTGCCTACCTTCTAGAGTACATTCTAACAAAATTAAATATTAAGACAAAGTCAATTGTAGATTATGGTGATATAGTATACTACCGCCATGTAACAAATATGATTTATTTAACAGATGGAACGAAATTTGAGGTAGATTTACAACACGATTTAGAAAATATTCAGGCCCATCAAAAAACAAGATATTTTGGGAAAGGCTTTTTTTCAGAAGAAAAACTAGAGCAATTAGATTTAAAAGTTAACTACATTAGTGAAGATAATAGATATACAGAGGAATATTATTATTTACTAGAAAAGTCATTAACAAAAGTGGATAATTTAGAACAAAAGTTAGAATTTGTTTTATCTAATATAAATGCTTATACGAATATGAAAAAAGTAAATTACCTAGAAAGAAAATATTATTATATACGTTTTTTATCAAAATTTTTCACCCAAAAAGAAAAAAATCATATTGCATGGATGGACAGCTACTATATGGGCGAAGGTTTAAAATCATATTCTTTATGCATAATTTTAGAGGGTAAAGAGAACTTTATTTATCTATTTTCTGAGGATTTACAAAAATTTCAAAAATATACACTAAACGAAATAGCAAATATGGTTCAAAACGGCTTAGTAATACTAGGAAATATTCCAGGACTAAAAATAGAAGAACAAAAAAAGAAAGTACTAAGTTAAATACTTTCCTTAGAGTGTTGATAAAGTTCAATACTCTTTTTTTACCCATTCTAAGCATGGTTTAAAAGCAGTAGGAATGGCAAATTCATTTTCGATTTCCTCTATTGTAAAAAATGGAAAAGAAATAGGTTCTTTTAATATAATAACATAACTATTCATATTCCATTTTCTATGAGTAAAAATATGAGTATAATTAGGGCCAATTTTGATTTGATCATAAGAGATATTTTCTTCTTTCAAATATTCTTTAAGTTCATTTAAATTTTTCTTTTCTATATTAGGAAATTCATATAGATTTTTCAAGATACCGGTACTCTTTCTTTTTTTTACAGCTATTTTTCCACCATAAAAAAATAATAAAACAGTATAATTTTCTATCTTTTTTTGCTTTTTGTCCTTTTTTACAGGAATACTATCCCAAATTTTTCTTTTCCTAGTCGCACATTCCATAGAAATAGGACAATTTTCACACTTTGGTGTTCCATTAGGTAGACAAATTGTTTCACCAAGTTCCATTAAACCTTGATTAAAATCACCACTTTTTTCTGGAATGATTTTCATGAGTTCATTTCGCACTTGTTTTTTCACTTTTAAATCATCTACACAATCTTTTTTTCCAAAATATCTCATATAAACACGAAGAACATTACCATCTACGGTTACTTCTTTTAAAGAAAAACAAATAGAAGCAATGGCACTTGCTGTATATTCACCAATTCCAGGCAAAGAAAAAATATCTTCATACGTATTTGGAAAAATACCATTATAATTTTGTTCTATCATCATGGCAGCCTTTTTTAAATGATGGGCTCTATTATAATAACCCAATCCTTCCCATAATTTTAACAATTTTTCCTCTGAGATGGTAGCTAAATCATGAATGGTTGGCACTTGTTCCATAAATCGATTGTAATATTGGATAACCGCTTCAATTCTAGTTTGTTGTAACATAATTTCTGAAATCCAAACATGATAAGGATTTTGATCTCTTCTCCATGGCAACATTCGGTAATTTTTTTGATACCAATCTAATAATTCATTTACAGGAAATTTCACATCTATCACCTTTCTTTATTATACATGCTGCCGGAAAAGAAAAAAAGAAAAAATTCAAAAAAATTATGATATACTAATAAGTGAAAGATGAGGGATGATATGAGAGCAATTGTATTATCTGGTGGAGGATCAAAAGGAGCTTATCAAATGGGAGTATGGGCAGCCTTAAAAAAACTAAACATTCATTATGACATCGTTACAGGAACTAGTGTAGGAGCTTTAAATGCAGCACTCATGGTTCAAAAAACATTTTATAAGGGACTTTTCTTTTGGTATAATTTAAATTCAAAAATGATTTTTAATGAGGATTTAAAACAAGATTATCACACAAAAGAAGGGAAAAAAGAGATTTTAAAATGGTACGCTAAAGGTGCTTTAAATGGTGGAATAGAAGTAAAAGGATTAGAAGATACCATTCGTCAGGTCATTCAACCTAAAAAAGTTTTAAAATCTAATGTTGATATGGGAATTGTTACTTTTAATATGAAAACTTTAAAACCAAAAATTGTCAAAAAGAAAGACTTAAATGAGAATAATTTATGTGACTATTTATTAGCGAGTGCTTCTTGTTTTCCTGCTTTTAAAATGAAAACAATTGAAGAAGAAAATTATATTGATGGTGGTATTTATGACAATCTTCCTATTAATTTAGCCATTGATTTGGGTGCCACAGAAGTAATTGCCATTGATTTAAAAGAAGTTGGCTTTAAACAAAAAGTAAAAAATAAAAATATTCCAATTACTTATATAGAACCTAGAAATGATATTGGATCTTTTCTAATCTTTGAAAAAAATATGTCTCGTAGAGCAATGCGATTAGGTTATAATGATACTTTAAAGGTAATGGATTATTTAGATGGTGTTAAGTATACCTTTAAAAAAAATGATTTAGAGAAAAACTATCAAAAATATAAAGAACAATATCAACAAAACATAAAAAAAATTTTAACTAGTAAAGCAAATCAAACATTACTAGATAGTATTTTAAAATTGACCATTGTTAAAAGAATATTATCACCTAATGAAATGAAAAAAGAATATACCAATATTATAGAAAATTTAGGAGAAATATTAGAAATAGAAGATAGTAAAATTTACCCTATTGCAAAATACAATAAACTTTTAAAAGAAGAGTTTTTAAAAGTAGAAAAAGACCAAACAATTGAAACATTTATTTTACAAAACAAAATAAAAAAATTATTAAATCAAAAAGAAACAATAAAATATATATATGATTTATTAGATAGCAAAAATAAGAAAAAGTTATATGGAATTATTTTACTTTTTCCAAAAATGTTTTTAGAAGCTGTATATTTAAAAACAATAATTGAAAAATAGAAAATAAAATGATACTATTAAAGTAGGTGATACTATGAGAAGAATGGCAGGATTGCTAATCGTTCTATGTTTTATTTATGCAGGAATTCAGATTTTATTTCAATTTATAGATAAAGGACACACAATTGATTATATAGTTACTAGTAATGGAGAAAATTTTGATATAAAAGAAGTTTTCACCGTCAATACAGAAGAAGATGATAATTATTATCTAGAAGTAATGGTAAATGGACAAATCTTTGATTTTCAAATTTATAATAAATTAAACATGGCAAAAAAAATTGTGACAAATGTTTACCATTATAGTAGAGATTATGAATGTGTCCTTCCAATTATAGAAGGTTCTTCTGTAACAGACATGATTTGTAAACAAGAAAATACCTATTATGCTTATCAAGATTTAAAAGGAAAAAGTAGTTCTTTAGATTTATTTGTAAGTAGTATAGAAGAGTATAATCAAAGTCGATTTGAAGATCAAAAGCAAGAAATAAATAGTTTAAATAATATTTCCATTTATAATTTAACCAATAATCATTATTTAGCAATGGAAAATTATAAAGGAATTTATACTATAAATAATAAAAATTTATCTACTATTATTAATGTCTCTCTTTTTGAAAAAGATGTTTATCAGAAAAATATTTCTTGTTTTGCAGGAAAATACTATGTGGTAGCTGATTATTCTAAACAGACTAAATTTAATGAATTTAAAATAGTAGATATAACAAATAATAAAATCAAGACAATTTCTTATGATTATGATATTTCTTTAGATTCTTACATTTTAGGTACAAAAGGCGAAAAAGTTTACTTATTTGATAATGATGCTAAAAAAGAATATGAATTGGATATCAAAAAAGAAACAATCATAGAAATTGGTAATACCAATATAGGTATTAAAATATTAGTAGGAGAAACCTTTGAAACAGTAGATGCTTATCAAGTATATCAAAATAAAATGGTGTTTACTCCATATGAAAAATCAGATTTATTTCCAAATATTGATAATCTAAAAATTGGAAAAGAAAAAAGTGGTTATTATTATCTTTTTGAACAAATCGGAAATCGTTATAAAGTATATCGTTCTAATATTCAAAATGGTCTTAACAAATTATACTTATTTGAAACAGATTCAAAAGAAATGCTTTATGATAAAGACAGCGTTTACTTTATAGATGGACCATATTTAAAAAAATATGACAATCAAAACGGAATTCAAACTGTTTTAATGAACAAAGAATTAGAATTTAATCACAATATAAAAATAGGGCTATTTTCAAAATAGTCCTATTTTATTCCTACATCAATTACTTCGATTTCTCCATGCTTCTTTTCATATTCTTTTATGTATTGTTTTATGATAAATTCAAGCTCACTATTAAAGGAACGCATTTCTTCCTTAGCAATATACTTTAGTTTGCTATGAAGCACTTCATTGATTCTCAGTGTATAATATATTGTTGGCTTCATGGTACTACCTCCTACGATATTATCATACCAAAATGTAACTGCTATGATATAGACTTAAAATAAACACAAAATATGTCTATTAATGGTAAACAACTATTTTAAAATGCATATAATGTTTTGGAAGGTGAAATATGTATAAAATTTATCAAGTTGGAAATGAAACTTTAAATGATATTGCTGCAAAATTTAATACCACAATTGAAGCATTAGAAAAATTGAATGGAATTCAAAGTGTTATTCCAGGAAGTTATATTATTATTCCAAATACAGAATCATCAGACTATACAACTTATATTGTAAAACAAGGGGATAATTTATATGCAATTGCAAGAGCCTACCAAGTAGATTATCCAACATTACTAAAAATTAATGGATTAGATGAAAATGATTATATTTATCCTGATCAAAAAATTATGATTCCGAATAGTAAAATATATGTAACAAATGAGCAAGAAAAAATAAGCGATATTTTAAATAATTTGAATATAAAATTAGACGATATCAAAAATTTAGAAGATTTGTATCTAGTAAAAGATCAAATTATTAAATTTTAAAAGATATTATCTTTTTTTTTTCACAAAAATAAGTTATAATGAATTCGGTGATGATATGAAAAAATTAATAATGATATTACTATCTATTGTATTAGTAACTGGATGTACAAATACAGAATCTGGGATTTTAAAAAACTATAAAGTATCTTCTGATACAAAAGTAAGTGATAATTTAAAGGAACCAATTGCGTTATCTTTTGAGGAATATGAACAAAAAATAAATAATAAAGATTCTTTTGTTTTATTAATGTGGCAAACAGGATGTTCTCATTGTGAAGATTTTGAGCCAATATTAAACAAAGTAATTTCTTACTATCATTTAGAGGTATATTCGATTAACCTTGCTGAATTATCAGAAGAGGAATACTCTAAAATTTCAAACAAAACATTTGTTACAGGAACACCTACAACGGTAGTGTTCAAAGAGGGAGTAACACAATCTAAAAAATTAGTAGGTTCTAAAGATGAACAATCTGTTGTTGATTTCCTAGTTCGTTATAATTATTTAGAGGAAAATAAATAATGGAAGAATTATTTCAAACATTTAGTGTAATTGACACATATGGAGAAGATTTAACTGCTAAAACTTATATTACTAACCCAGCTATTGCAAGAGAAGAAGAAATCAAAAAACTAATTCTCGTTTTACTTACACCTGAAAAATCAGGATTATTAGTTGGAAAAGCCGGAATTGGTAAAACAGCTATTGTAGAGGGACTTGCGTATTTAATTCAAAAAAATGAAGTCCCAGTTGCTTTACAAGGATATAAAATAATTAAATTAAACTCAACTTCTCTACAGGGAAAAATAACAATAAATGGGAGAGAAGAAATGGTTATTTCTCTTTTAATGGAAGAAATTAAAGGATTAGAAAAAATCATTTTATTTATTGATGAAATTCATACGTTAATGGGTCAAACCAAAGAAAATCCAATGGATCTAGCAAATATTTTAAAACCTGGACTAGATCGTGGAGATATCAAAGCAATTGGAGCAACCACAACAGAAGAATATGAAACTTATGTGATTCGTGATAGAGCGTTTCTAAGACGTTTTGAACGTATCGAAGTATTAGAGCCAAGCGAAGCGGTAACGGTTCAAATTTTATTAGGAACAATTCCTAAAATAGAAAAACAAACGAACTGTAAATTTGTTCAGAATGAGTATTTAAGACAATTATTAATAGAATCTATTGTAAGTGCAACTTCTGAATTTAAACGTGTATATGGCTTATCTGCTATGTATCCAGATATTTCTTTTTCTGTTTTACAAGCATCTTTTTCAAATGCTCTATTTGAAAATAGAAATGAAGTTACTATATTAGATGTTTATAATGCTATTAAAACAAGCAAGAGAATTTATCCAGATAGTATTGTAAAAGAGTTAAACCTATTTAGAGAAAAATTTAAAAAATATACAAATGAACTTGGAATAGAATTACCTGTTGTAACAGTAGAAGAAATAAAAGGAGCCAGTGAATATTATTAAAACTTATTAATTTAAGTTTTTTCTTTGTAAGGGAGGATATTATGATAAACGTTGTATTATTTGAACCAGAAATACCAGCTAATACAGGAAATATTATTCGCACCTGTGTAGCAACTGCCACAAAACTTCATTTAATTAAACCCCTTGGTTTTTCATTAGAAGAAAAATATTTAAAAAGGTGTGCTGTAAATTATTTTGATAAATGTGATATTACGGTTTATGAAAATTTTGATGATTTTGTGTCTAAAAATAAAGGAACTTACTATTATTTAACCAGGTATGGTAAGAAACCACATACTACATTTGATTATAGTAATAAAAAGGAAAACATTTACTTTATTTTTGGAAAAGAAAGTACTGGTATTCCAAAAGAAATATTAAAAAAAGATTTAGAACATTGTATGCGTATTCCTATGACATCTAATGTTAGAGCTTTGAACCTGTCGAATACGGTTGCTATATTGGTCTATGAAGCACTAAGACAACAAGATTATAAAGATTTGCTTAGAGCTGAACCATTTAAAGGTGAAAATTATTTGGAAGAATAAAAAACTATTGTAAACAAATCTAAATAATGATAATATATTAATATAAGAATAAGGAGGATTATATGGAACTATTATTAAATTTTATGGTGGAAAATTATATTTGGATCATTATTATTGGCATTGTTGTATTAATGACTATTATCGGTTACATTGCTGATAAAACAGATTTCGGAAAAGAAAGTATCAAAAAACAAAAAAAAGAAAAGGTAGAACCTGCATTTGATACAGATGAATTCGTAGATGATACAGTAACACCAAACTCTATGGTAGAAGAACCTGAAAAAATAGATAAAAAAGCTTTGAGACAGGCACAAAAAGAGGAAGCTAGAAAAGCCAAAGAAGAAGCAAAACGTCAAAAAGAAGAAGCAAAAAGAGCAAGAGAAGAAGAAAAAAGACAACAAAAAGAAGCTTTAGAACAAGAAAAAGCAGAAGTGAATCAACCAGAAGTAGAAACAAGCAGTGAAGATGTGCCATCTAATGAAACATTATCTGCTCCAGAAGAACGATCAGTTGAACAAAATGTAGTAGAAGAAAATCCTACTTTAGAAGAACAACCAAAATCTGATTTATTTGAACCAATGGAAGAGCCAGCTTTAGAAGTACCAGAAGAACCAAAAAAAGAAATGGAAGAAAAACCACAAGAAGAATACATATTTGAAACACCGGAGGAAAAGAAAGAATCAGATAAAAAAGAAAAATCAGATAAAAAAGAAGAATCAGAAGATATTCCTGAAATAGATCTTCCAAGTATTGAAAGTTTAGATAAAGAACTAAATGAAGATACAGAAGATGATGATGTTTGGAAATTTTAAGAGATGAAAAATCTCTTTTTTCTTTTTAAAACTATGATGAATACAGAAAACATGATATAATAAATAAAAGAATTTGAATGGAGGAATAACATGAAAAAGGTATTATTCATTTCTTCAACAGGTGGTCATTTAAACGAATTATTGCAATTAAAACCAATGTTTGAAAAATATGATTCTTATATTATTACAGAAAAGACAAAATCGAATTTAAAATTAAAAGAAGAATATGGAAACAAAATTCACTTTTTAGTCTATGGAACAAAACATAAACCGTTTACTTATCCATTCAAATTATTATATAATTGCTTTAAAAGTTTATATTATTATTTACTAATTAGACCAGATGTTATTATTACAACAGGAGCCCATACAGCAGGCCCTATGTGCTGTATTGGAAAGCTAGGTAGAAGTAAAATTATCTATATTGAAACGTTTGCCAATATCAATACAAAAACCATGACAGGAAGGTTAATCTACAAATTTGCAGATTTATTTATTGTACAGTGGGAAGAAATGTTAAAATTATATCCAAAAGCTGTTTGTTGGGGGTGGATATTTTGATTTTCGTTATATTAGGAACGCAAGATAAACCCTTTACTAGATTACTGAAAGCATTAGAAAAAGAAATAAAAAAAGGAAATATAACAGAACAAGTAATTGTACAAGCAGGATCTACGATATTTAAAAGCAAATACATGGAAATACATGATTATCTGGATATGAAAACATTTAATGATTACATAAAAAAATGTGACTATGTTATTACTCATGGTGGAGTAGGTTCCATTTTAGATTCACTCCAAAAAAACAAAAAAGTTCTAGTAGTACCAAGACAAGCAAAATATGATGAACATGAAAATGATCACCAACTTCAAATAACAGAAAAATTTACTGATATGGGTTATATACTTAGTTGTATTGATATAAAAGATTTGAAAGAAAAATGGGAAGAATTAAAAGAATTTAAACCTAAAAAATATATTAGTAATAATAAAAAAATAATCAAAAATTTAGAAAACTATATTGATAATATATAAGGAGGAACTATGGATAAATTTAATCAAGCATTAAAAGAAGCAAATGCAAATTCGTCAATTGATCAAACACCTTTAAATCAAAATGAAGTAGATATTATTAATCAGGCTATTTTAAATGCTAAAATAACAGGAAAAAGTTTTTTTACTAGTTTATATGAATTAACAGAACAAATAAAAGATGAAAACCAAAGAGATAAATCCAAGTAATCAATCTATTTATTGTTATCCAGGTACTTCTGTTTTGATTAATAACAGAAATATTATGGATAAAAAAGAATTACTTCAATTAGAAAAAATGCTAGTAAATTACAACTTAACAGAGTTAATTTTAGGAAAAGGAGACTTCAAAAGAGATCTTACTTATAACCATTATCTTGCTATTCATCGATATTTATTTGAAAGTTTATATCCATTTGCTGGTAAATTAAGAGAAGAATTTACCAATAAAACAAATGATGAAATAGAGGGTGAAGAAGGAATCCGAATATATTGTAATCCAGATTTTATATATGATGCTTTAAATGAACGATTAAAACTTATGAAAAAACAAGCTGTAAAATTAAAATCCAAAGACCAATTATTAGATTTTCTAGCAGATAATTATATGGAATTATACTATATTCATCCTTTTCGTGAAGGAAATAGTAGAACATTAAGAGAATTTTTAAGAGAATATGTAGAATTAATGGATCAGCTTTTATTTGATTTTGGTCACTATAGATTGGAATATGGCAATTTAACAGATGAATGTCGAGATAATTTTACAAGAGCAGTCATTTGGAATACTTCGACGGATTCACAAAAGCAAAAAGATAGTCTACCACTTTTAAGACAAGCTATTGCTCAATGTTTAGTTGAATATGAAAAAGAAAATGGTGAACATCATGTTAGATAATTTAAATGAAAAACAAAAGGAAGCTGTAAAAGAAACAGAAGGTGCGGTTTTAGTACTAGCCGGTGCTGGAAGTGGTAAAACAAAAGTCCTTACAACAAGGGTAGCTTATTTAATCAATGAAAAAGGGGTTAATCCTAGAAACATTTTAGCCATCACTTTTACCAATAAAGCGGCAACTGAAATGAAAGAAAGAATTTCTAAAATGGTGGAGAATTCAAATAAAATTCAAATTTCTACTTATCATTCCTTAGGACTTCTATTTATCAGAGAAAATTGTGAAAAATTAAATTATCAATCTAATTTTACAATTTTAGATAGTGAAGATGTCTTAACATTAATTAAAAAAATAATGAAAGAAAAAGGAATAGATGATAAAGCCTTTAATCCAAGAGCTATTAGAAATGCTATAAGTTCCGCTAAAAACGAATTGATAGACGCAAAATCATATGAAAAATATGCTCTAACAGAATTTGAAAAAAAGGTATATGAAGTGTATTTAAATTACGAAAAGAGACTAAAATTAGGAAATTCTTTAGACTTTGATGATTTATTGATGTTACCGATTATTTTATTTAAAAATAATCCTGATATCCTATCAAAATATCAAGATAGATTTGAATATATCTTAATTGATGAGTATCAAGATACCAATTATGCTCAATATATGTTATCTAAATTATTAAGTGCGAAATATAAAAATATTTTTGTGGTAGGTGATATTGATCAAAGTATTTATGCTTTTAGGGGCGCCAATTACAAGAATATACTAAATTTTGAAAAAGATTATCCAAATAATAAAACAATTTTATTAGAAGAAAATTATCGTTCTACGAAATGCATTTTAAATGTAGCAAATGATATTATTAAAAATAATAAACAAAGAAAAGAAAAAAATCTATGGACTCAAAATAATGATGGTGAAAAAATAACATATCATAAAGCAGAAAATGAAAAAGATGAAGCAAATTATGTTAAAAATGAAATTCAAAAACTGATTGATAATGGAGTAGAAAAAAGTAATATTGCTGTACTATATCGTACGAATGCACAATCTCGTATCATAGAAGAAGAACTATTACATCATAATATTCCTTATAAAGTGGTAGGAAGTTTTTATTTCTATAATAGAAAAGAAATTAAAGATTTAATATCTTATTTAAAATTAATTTATAATCCACATGATGATATTAGTTTACTTCGTATTATTAATACTCCTAAAAGAGGAATTGGTTTAAAAACAATTGAAAATTTGACACTAAAAGCAATTAGTGAAAATAAATCGATTTATGAAGCAATTGATAGTGGAAAAGAATTACAATTTAAAAATATTATAGAAAAAATTAAGCAAAAACAAGAAGAATTATCCCTAACAGAATTGATTGATTACATTTTAAATGAAACAGGTTTAAAACAAGAATTAGAAAACGAAAAAACGATAGAAGCTGAAATAAGACTAGAAAACTTAAATGAATTTAAAACAGTAGCTAGAAATTTTGAAGATAAATATGGTATCATATCATTAGATGAATTTTTGGATTCTATTAGTTTAGTATCAGATATAGAAGAACATAAAGATAATAAAGATGTTATTACTTTAATGACAATTCATTCCGCAAAAGGACTAGAATTTGACTATGTTTTCTTAATGGGGATGGAAGAAACTCTTTTCCCACACCGTAATTCATTATTAGATAGTGAACAAATAGAAGAAGAAAGACGTTTATGCTATGTAGCAGTAACTAGAGCAAAGAAGAAATTGTATTTAACAAATGCTAGAAAAAGAATGATTTTTGGGGATATTAGTTATAATCCTCCAAGTCGATTCATCAATGAAATCAATGAAGAATACTTAGAAAAAGAAGAAACAAATGCTCCAAAAACGTTTGATAAAAAACAAGTGATTAATAAAAATGAAGAATATCAAATTGGTGAAAAAATTTGTCATGATAAATATGGAGAGGGAATTATTATCAGTATGGATTCTAAAATTCTTACGGTAGCTTTTCCACATCCACATGGCATTCAAAAATTAATAAAAGGACATATTTCCATTAGAAAGGTTGATTAAAATGATATTAAATTTATGGGAAACAATAAGTAAAATACCAGAAGAATTTAAAAATTGGATTGTATCAAATGGACGTAATCCTATTTTATGGACAGGACTATTTTTACTTGGATTAGTTGTTTTTGGTATTACTTATCGTGCATTAAACAAAACAAAATAGTAGCAATACTATTTTTTCTTTTGGGCAGAAATGGTATAATATACATAGGTGATAACATGATAGAAAGTAGAATGAAAGAATTAATTAACATATTAAATGAGGCCAATCATAACTATTATGTATTAGATAATCCAACGATAACTGATCAAGAATATGATAAATATTTAAGAGAATTAATAAATTTAGAAGAAAAATATCCTGAATTAAAACAACCATCTTCTCCTACATCTAGAGTAGGTGGAGAAGTAATTGATGAATTTCAAAAAGTGGTTCACGAAGTTCCAATGATGAGTCTATCAAATGTTTTTAATGAGGAAGAAATTATTGCTTTTGATGAAAGAGTCAAAAAAGAAATACCAAATCCAGAATACATTGTAGAACTTAAAATAGATGGATTATCAGTCTCCTTAAAATATAAAAATGGACATTTAGTAATGGGGGCAACCAGAGGAGATGGAGTAACAGGAGAAGATATTACTCATAACGTAAAAACCATTAAAAGTATCCCATTAGAATTAAAAGAAAAGATAGATGTAGAAGTTCGTGGTGAGATATACATGAAAAAATCTACATTTGAAAAAATTAATGAAGAAAAAAGAAAAAAAGGAGAAGAAGTATTCGCTAATCCGAGAAATGCTGCAGCAGGTTCCGTAAGACAATTAGATTCTAAAATTGCAGCAGAAAGAAAACTAGATAATTTTTCTTATCATTTACCTGAAGCAGAAAAATATGGTATTACGACACATGAAGATGCTTTAAAATTTATTCAAAAGTTAGGATTTGTAGTAAACCCTAATATTCGAAAAGTAAAAAATATTACAGAATTATTAGAATATATCCATTATTGGACAGAGCATAGAAATGATCTTCCTTATGAAATAGATGGAATAGTAATTAAATTAAATGATTTAAATGGTCAAAGAAAATTAGGATCTACTGCTAAATATCCAAAGTGGGCCACTGCTTATAAATTTCCAGCTGAATTAGCGCTTACCAAATTGAAGGACATAACTTTTACAGTGGGGCGTACTGGTCAAGTAACACCAAATGCAGTATTAGAACCAGTTATTTTAATGGGATCTACCATTTCAAGGGCCACTTTACATAATGAAGACTATGTCAAAGGTTTAGACCTAAAAATAGGAGATATTGTAGCAATAAAAAAAGCAGGAGACGTTATTCCAGAAGTAGTACAACCTGTGATAGAAAGAAGAACTGGAAAAGAAATTGATTTTAAAATGACGACGACTTGTCCAATTTGTCATTCTACTTTGGTTAGAAAAGAAAAAGAAGCCGCTTATTACTGTGTAAATCCTACCTGTGATAAAATCAAAATCGAATCTTTAATCCATTATGTTAGTAGAGACACTATGAATATAGAAGGGTTAGGAGATAGAATTATAGAGGATTTCTATAATATGGGTTATTTAAAAGATGTAACAGATTTTTATTATTTAAAAGATAAAAAAGAAGAATTAAAAGAATTAGAAGGATTTGGAGAAAAAAGTATTAATAATATTTTATTTAATATTGAAGCTTCTAAATCACAATCTTTAGAACGTTTATTATTTGCACTTGGAATGAGATATGTTGGGAAAAAAGTGGCTAAAATTATAGCTAGTTATTATAAAACAATGGATCGTATCTTAGACACTACTGAAGAAGAATTACTTAAAATTGATAATATTGGTGAAATTATCGCTAAGAGTGTTTTCCGTTATATGAATATAGAAGAAAATAGAAAACGAATTGAAAAATTAAAACAATTAGGTGTTAATATGGAATACCATGGAAATAAAATAGAACTAAATCCTAACTTCAATGAAAAAACATTCGTATTGACGGGTAGTTTATCTGAATTAACAAGAGAAGAGGCTTCTTTAAGAATCGAAGAAAATGGTGGAAAAACCACAAATAGTGTTACAAGTAAAACAGATGCTGTAATTGTAGGAGAAAATGCTGGTAGCAAATATGATAAAGCAATAAAATTAGGAATACCAGTATGGACCGAACAAGAGTTTTTAAGCAAATTAAATGAAATGTAGAAATTTTGGAAAAATACGAGTATACTGTTAGTAGGAGGATTTTATGAATAGAGTTGAATTAAAAGAATGGGCAAAACAAAAAATATCCGGAAACATAGGTAATATTTTTATAGGAATCGGAATTATTTTTGCCATTAGTTTATTATTTTCTTTTGGCGTTGGAATTGTACAAATTATTTTTGGAGAAACGAGCTATATTACTTTTATTGTATCTTTGGTTGTAGAATTTTTACTAGTTCCACTTCAAATTGGTTTAAATGGATATATGATGGGATTTGTTCAAAATGATACCTTTAATAGAGATGCTATATTTGCACCTTATGATGATACCTTTAAAATAATTGGGGCTTCTATTTTAATGTCATTTGTTATTATGATAGGTTTTATTTTCTTCATTATTCCAGGAATTTATCTAGCATTTTCTTATGCACTAGTACCTTATTTATTAGTAACTAATAAAGATTTAAGTATTACAGAAACTTTAGAATTAAGTCGTAAAATGATGAATGGAAATAAATTAGACTTATTTGTATTGGGAATTAGTTTCTTAGGATGGATGTTATTAGTTCCTTGTACTTTTGGTATTATTTTGATTTGGTTATATCCTTATATGATGACCGCAACCACAAAATTTTTTGTAGACATTATAGATTCTTATAACGAATAAAATGAACTTCACATTGTGAAGTTTTTTATATAAGATTTTTCTTTGTAAACGATTGATTTATGCAATATGAAATTTTCTCCATATATTATGATTAAGGAGGTAGTTTTGATGAATGTTAATAAATATCAAGAATTACAAGAAAACTTAAAATTAAGAAATAAATTTTTAAGGTTAGGAATTGGGTGTACGGTTGTAGGACCTCAAGGCCCTAAAGGTGAAAAGGGGGATACTGGTTCTAAAGGAGAAAAAGGAGATATTGGTCCAATGGGACCACAGGGCGAAATAGGACCGATTGGCCCAGTAGCTGTTTCATCGACAGATAGTGTTTTCTTTACAAGTTATGAAGAACTAGAAAATTCTGGAGTAGCGTCCTTACTAGATAGTTGGATAGTACCAAATCCATCCGATTATTTTACCATTTTAAATAACACTGAAATAGAAGTACAACCAGGAATTTATGAGATTATTTTTTCTGGTTTTATAGAAAATATAGATGATACACATGGCGCAACTTTGTATCTTCAAACAAAAGAGGGAGATGCCATTAAGGATTTATCTTTTGAATTGTTAGCGGGTAATGGAACACAGATGAATTTTTCACAAGATATTCTTTTTCGATTTGAAAAAGTAACTAATTTACAAACGATTGTAGATATAACAGGTGATATAGGGACTTCGAATGTAAAGGTATCTGGAATAAACTTAGTAATGAAAAAAATTCATGAGTAAATTATTTTGTTCAGGGATGATATAGAATTTCAAAATAAGAAAAATTTATGAAAATTAACTTCATCATTGTTGAAAAACTCTTTTTATTAAGATAGAATATAAGTAATGTATTAAACATTAAAATATATTTTATTAAAAGGAGTTTTTTTATGAAGTTAGATAAGAAGAATATTATTGTTATTTTATTAATGATTTTATTTATAATGATATTGTGTGTTAAATATTATGTGGGTATTAGTGTTAAAAAAGAGTTTAATTCTAATGAAGTAGATACCCCAGTAAATAAAGAGGAAAAGGATCAATCAAATGTTTCTAATGAACAGGAAGAAAAACAGGATGACAAGAATAATGATGATTCTCCGATAGAAAACAGCGAACCAGAAAAAAATGAGGAAACAAAGGAAGAAAAGAAACCAGAAGAAGAGAAAAAAGACATAGAAAAAGGTCACAATAATTCATCAGAAAATAAAACGGAAGAGAAGCAAGAATCTAATAATAAAAAAGAAAACAATTCAACCAGTGACATAAAAAAAGATGAAACAAGTGTATCAGAAAAAGATTCGAATTCTAATAAAGATTCAAATAATAAAAATAATGATAATACTATATCAAATAATACTACTGTAAAAAAAGAAGAATCTGTTGAACCACCAAAAGAAGAAAACAAAAATAATGAAAGTTCCTTGAGTATTACAAATGACTATTTAAGAAAAAATATAAAGTCAAAATACGGTGTTAATATCGGATATAAAGATGAATCAGATGTCAATTATGTTAATTCGTACTCTAATTTTACTAAACAATATGATGATGAGAAAATTCATACAGCATTAAATAATGTTGACATTGCTTTAAGAAAATATCCAAGTGGTTTCTTTTTTGAAATCAATAACAAGTGGAAATCATTAACGATTTATTTGGTAGATCAAATAACTGGTAATGTAGCGGGATTAACAGACAACAGAAATCCAAGCAATGTAGTGATTCTCATTAATACGGAAAGTTTATTATTTGAAAGCACACTTCATCATGAAATAATGCATTATATAGATTGTTATTTAGCTAGCATTATAGGAGCAAGTACATTAGAAAATAGCATGAAAGATTATAATCCAAGTGGTTTTGTATATGGAGCTCAAACTACTGAATATGTATATTATTATTCCAACCCTGCTTATTTTTTATCTGCTTATAGTAAATCTGATTACAAAGAAGATAGAGCAGTATTGTTTTCTGATATGATGTTTCGAACATTAAAGAAAGATTATTATAGTGCAGGAAATCCTATCAATGAAAAAGCTAAGCTAATCAGTAGACAATTGGAAACGTATTTTGATTGTGTTTCAAGTTCTGTAAAAGAAAATTGGGAAAGATTTATTGAATGGTAATTTTTGCTGATTACGTATATGGCAGATAAAAGTAAGAATACTAAAATATTTCATATCACCTTATAAGATGGCATTCATAAACTATTTTAGGGGGAATGTGTATGAATAACTATAAAATTGTGATAGATGCTGGTCATGGAGGAAGCGATTCAGGATCTAGTGGTAATGGTATTATTGAAAAAGATCTGACCTTAAAAATATCACAATACATGTATGATTTGTTTAAAGAAAAGGGTATTCCAGTCACGATGACACGTACAACGGATGAAACATTATCACCAGATGAACGAGTAAGCAGAATATTATCAGCCTATGGTGATAACAAAAATGTAATTGTAGTCTCTAATCACATAAATGCAGGAGGTGGCGATAGTCATTGTGTAACGAATGTATAACAATTAAAGCCAAAATTATATTAAGAAATGGAGATTAGTTATAATATGAGTTACACAAAAGAAAAAGAATTAATGGATGAAGGAAATATATCTAATGAAGAATTTCAAGAAAAGTATTTACCTTTCTATGATAATTTTGAAGAGTATATGATTAGATATGTAATACCAGATGCAGTAGCATTTTATATTGCAAATAGTTATTCAAGAAGTTGCTTAGATGATAGTAAATTATATAATCATATCAATTCTGCAGTAGATATTTTTAATTGTAGATGCGATATTGATGTTATAATTCCATCCATAGAAAAGATATTAAATATAAAATATAATCTAAAAATCACTGGTAGAAATCCATTAAAACTGGAAAAATATTATTAAACAAAAAAAGATTCAAACTAAACTGAATCTTTTTATTAATTATTTAAAAAATGTTTTATTTTATTTAAATCGGGATTTTTAATTAACAAATCTTCAATCCAAGCTTTTTCAGGATTTTTATCTTTTGTAATTATATTGTTTTTTATAGCGTTACTTATACTAGATATATAATAATTGTTATTTTTATTATTAATATAATATAATTGATCATTTGTCATAGAAAAGGCAACAAATGGAGAATGTGTTGTAAATATCAATTGAGAAAAATGATTAAAATCCTTTGAAGAATTTAAATTTATTAAAAAATTTACTAGTGTTGGGTGAAGGCTTAATTCTATTTCATCAATAAGCAATAAATTATTTTTTTCTAATGCATCTAGAATAATAGATCCTATAACTAATATTTTTCTAGTTCCGTTTGATAATTGAGGAAAAGTTAAGAAAGTTTTTTTTGAATTCCAAAATAAGATTTTTGGTTTTTTTTCATTTTCATCAAGTGTAACATCAATTATTTTATCATCTGCAATGTTACATAGTTCAATAAACTTATTACCATGTTTATTAAAGGCTTCAAGCAAATCTACACCTTCACTACCATCCAAATACGATACATGCTTTATCATTTCGTTAAAAAATGTATTATAATACTTAATTCTATCATCAATATTTTTTTCTTGATTTTTACTATTGTTGTTTTGGTATAACAAAGTAGTAGTTATTTCACTTTCAATAATATTATTTGCTAAACAGATAACTTCATTTTTCTTACTGTCAAAATTTTTTTTATATTCTAATTTTTCTAATAAAACGCCGGATTCCTTATAATTGCTTTTGTACATTAATGTATAAGTATATATACCTGAAATATTATTTTTTCTTTTTGGTATAAATAATTCTAAAACTATAGTACTTTTATCTTTAGAACGAAGATTATTTTGTTCTCCAAGCTTTAAAGTATTTATATCTATTAAAAATTTTTTTAATTCTTCTGGTGTCATTCTTTTTATAAAACTATCAAAATCTTTGTTATTCGAAATACTTTTCCTATGAGGAAACAAAAGAAAATCTTGCACAGTTTCTATAGCATTTAATATACTTGTTTTACCACTTGCGTTACTACCAATTATGCATATATTTTTTAATATCTTTGTTTTTTCAGAAATTTTCGAAATATCATTATTAGAATGTTTAATTTTATTTGATGCAATACAAGAAATATTAATATTATTACTTAAACCTTTATAGTTGTCTATCTTAATATTTAAAAGCATAATTACACCTCAAAATGATTATATAATCTTATACTACAAAAGTCAATATTATTAGTCAAAAAAGACTAATAATATTTTGAATAAATGTAAATGTGTATTCAAAAATATATTTTAATAGTTAAAAATGACTTAAATCTTGACAAAATATGCATATTGATATATAATGAATGCATACAAGGGTATTTGAGAAGTATTTTACGTATATGAGTTCTTGTATAAAAAAATAGTTTCAGCGAATGTGAAACTATAGGCCCGACACCTGTAGTAATTGTAGCATATTTTATCTCAAAGTGCAACATTTGAAGAAACAGAAAGGAGGAAATATGTCTACTTTTATTGCAACAGCAATTAAAATGAAAAATGGATGTGCATATTCAAATAGCTTGCTAGAAATTGATCAAATATATCTTTCTAATAGTAAAGATGGCTGGTATAAAAAAGCTATTATTCATGATTATGTAAAGTCGAATCCTAAAAGTATTACTGTAGGATCAAATTATGGTCCATATGTAATACCTGCAATAAGTTCTAACGGTGAAAAGTATGTTAAAAGTACACCTAATACTACAACATCGGATAATTTATTAAGCTTGCCTAGAAAATAAAAATTTACCTGTTTTAAAGAAAAATGCGAAAATATTTGATTAATTATATTTAATGTTTTTGCATTTTTTTATGGGATTTTGTTAAAATTTGTGGCTATTTTTTATAAAAATTAATAGTATTTTTTGAAAAAAACATTGAGAAAAAATAAAAAAATTACACCACTTACAAGAGGTAACTTACTAGTCTTGTATAATATATCAAGCATGGTGTTGACACACCCTTTAATGCTTGTTAGGGAGTATCCCTAAGACTCATATAATTAGTATCTGACAGTTACTGAAAATTTATTATTTTTATTGTGTAAATTTTATTTACTCAAATATAATAAAATGATATAATGTTGTTATGAAAGTAAATGGTGATTCTATGACTAATGAAGATAAAATTAAACAGTTTTTAGATGCTAATCATGGATATATGTCTACATCAGATTTTTTAAAACTAAATATTAGTAAACCATTAATAAAGAAATATGTTGATAATGGTTTAATTAATAAAGTTTCACATGGTTTATATATTGATAGCAATATATTTGTTGATGATGAATATGTTTTTCAAAAAAGATATCCTGATGCTATATATTCATATAAGACAGCATTAAGTATGTTAGGTTTAATTAAAGAATTACCAGAACAAATAGAAATAACTGTTAATAGTAAGAAAAGAGTATTAAGCAATTATAAAGTGCATTATGTTGCAGATAAATACTATGATATTGGAATTATTGAAATTAATAATATGTTTAATAATCCAATTAAAATATATAATGCTGAAAGATGCATATGTGATATGCTAAAAAATGATTATTTTGATTTAGAATTACAAAATAATATATTACATGATTATTTTAATAACAGTGAAAAAGATATAGATAAATTATTAGAGTATTCTAAAGTATTTAATATATATGAAAAAGTTAGAACTTTAGTAGATTATGCAGTGAGATAGGAGGTTAATTAAATGAGTGAAAAAGAATTGGATTCAAGTAACATTGAATATACAGAAGAAACTAAACCAAAAGACTATGTAAAACAACTTGAGTGGGATATGGCTATAGGTCTTCAAGAAGTAGATAATTTAAAACCTTCTAAATATTTAGAAAAATTGTTAGGAGAAAATGTTAGTGGTAATTTAACCATTAAACAAGTAGAAGAAGAATTAAGAGAATACTACATTGAAAAAGATAAAAAACAAGAATTAAATCATAATGAATTAGAGTGTGATTTTGTATCTACAAGAATTGTTGAATTATTACAAATTGATAATTTTGAGTTGTCTGTAGATTATTTAAAATATATTCATAAATATTTATTTCAAGATGTTTATGAATTTGCCGGTGAATTTAGAAAAATAGATTTTTCTAAACATGAAAAAATACTTAATAATGATTCAGTTGCTTATGGTGATTGTAAGACATTAAAAGAATCATTAGAATATGATATATCTTTAGAAAAAGAAAAAAATTATAAAGATATGAGTTTTGTAGAAGTAATAAATAATATTACTAAGTTTTCATCTAGTATATGGCAAGTACATCCTTTTAGAGAAGGAAATACTAGAACAACAGCTCTATTTATTGAAAAATACTTAATTAGTCTAGGCTATAATGTGAATAATACTTTATTTAAAGATAAATCTGTTTATTTTAGAAATGCGCTAGTTAGAAGTAATTATTTTAATAACTATTTAAATATAAAAGAAGACAGTAGATATTTAGTTAAGTTTTATGAAAATTTATTATTGGGTAAAAATAATAATTTACATTCACAATATTTAATTGTTGAAGAGTTATTTTAAGTGAAGAAAACAAGTAGTGGAGGATAATATGAGGTACATTGGTAATAAAGCAAAATTATTAGACAATTTAGATAACTTAATTAGGAGGAAAGGGCTAGATAAAAAAGGGCTTGTTTTTTGTGATATGTTTTCTGGAACTTGCGCTGTAGGAGACCATTTTAAAGATAGATATGAAATATTGGCAAATGATACTTTGTATTTTTCATATGTAATATCTAATGGCAAATTGAAATATAATAAAGAGTTTTTTAAAGAACTTGGCTTTAATCCGTTTGATTATTTTAATAGTGTTAATACGAATGATTATACTACAGGTTTTTGTTATAATAATTTTGCACCTACTATTTCTGGTAGACAGTACTTTTCTGATGAAAATGCAAAATTGATAGATTTTATTAGAAATACTATAGATATATGGTTTGATGAAAAAAAAATAAATGAATATGAAAAGTATTATTTAATAGGAAGTCTATTGGAAAGTGTTAGCAAAGTTTCAAATGTTGCAGGTGTTTATTCTGCTTATTTGAAAATATGGGATCCAAGAGCGGTAAAAAAAATGGAGTTTATTCCATTGGAATCCTTACCAAATGCAAAGTATCAAAATGAAGTATATATTGAGGATGTTAATGATTTAATAACTAAAATAAATGGTGATATTTTATATTTAGATCCCCCTTACACACCAACTCAATATATTAGCCAATATCATGTACTTGAAACAATTGCAAAAAATGATAGTCCTGAAACTCATGGTGTAGGTGCACATAGGGATAATGGAAATCAAATATCGAAATGGTGTAAAAAAGGTTATGTTCATGAAGAGTTTGAAAAATTGATAGCTAATGCCAATTTCAAACATATTATTTTTAGCTATAGTGATGCAGGGATTATGTCTAAAGAATTTATTGAAAAGGTTTTGAAGAGATACGCAAAGGAAGGAACTTATGAATTTAAAAAAATTAGTTTCGTAAAATATAAAAGTACAAGAGCAGTAAATAAAGAAATAAAAAATAATACGAAAAATAAAGAACATTATGAGTGGTTATTTTATATAGAAAAAGATTTTAACACAAGTTACATTTCTCCGTTAAATTATATAGGTGGTAAATGGCAAATTATTCCCATGTTGAAAAATAATTTTCCTAAAACAATTAATACTTTTTATGATTTGTTTGGCGGCGGTGGAACAGTATCAATAAATGCAAAGGCAGACAAAGTTGTTTATAATGATATTAATTGGGTTGTTAGGGATTTACTTGAAAAAATAACACATGATCAATTTTTTACAACCTATAATTATATCGAAAAAACTATAAAAAAATATAACTTGGAGAAAAAGAATAAAAATGCTTATAATTTATTTAGAGATAAGTATAACGCATTGGAAAAAGGTTCACGAAATCCTTTGGACTTATATTTATTAATTTGTTATGGTTTTGAACATCAAATAAGATTTAATAATAGATTAGAATTTAATAATCCTTGTGGTAATTCTGGTTATAATCAAGAAATGTTGGAAAAACTAGTTTCATATTCTATAAAAACAAAAAGTATGAATATTGTTTTTAAATCGATGGATTATAGAAAATTTGAAAAAGATATAGGAAAAGGAGATTTTGTATATTGTGATCCACCTTATTTGAATTCGTGTGGAGCTTATAATGATGGCAAAAGAGGTTTTAATGGTTGGGATGAAATGCAAGAAAAAGAATTATTGGATTTTTTAACTCGACTTCATAAGAAAGGCATTAAATTTATGCTTTCCAACATGATGACAAGAAATTCTATAGAAAATAAGTGTTTAAAAAAATGGATTAAAGAAAACGGATATAAAGTAATAAAAAATAATAAAATGACATTGCGAAATAGACAGGACAGACAAGAAATAATAATAATAAATTATTAGTTGGAGGTATTTATGGAAATAGTTGCTAGAATATTTAATTGTAATTATGAAACATATAAAAAATTTTACAAAGATGCTATAAAAAGAGCATATAAAAAAGACCATGTTGATATTGAACCTGATAAAATTAAAGTATTAATTGAAGAATTACCAGGTGAAACTATACAATCTCAAAGGTCTGTTGAAAAGCATAATAGATCTATATCTGTTTTTGAGAATAATAAACTAAAGTATATTATTGGTTTTTCGAATACAAATTTTGATGAAGATAAAAAGAAAGAAGTTGAAACCGTAGGTGGAAAGTATGTATATGGTAAAGATGGTTATCACTCTAATACATATTTATTTCAAGGGTTAAATAAAGTTTTTGAATACTATTATGATGCTAAAAATAGCGGTGAAGATGTTAAATTATATTTCTATTTATTAGATACAAATACAACTTATGCTAATAATTTATCTAATCTTATGAATTATAGAAAATTAGCAACTATTGGATTTGATATATTAAATCTTGATGAAATATCATTTAAAGAATATGAAAAATTAGGCTTTAGTATGGAAGAAGCACATGACGATATAAAGTATATATCATTTAATAAATTTGCAAATGATATATTGTATTTATCAAAAAAGAATATTGGAAATGTTCCTTCATATTTAAAATGTATTGATGAAAATTATGATATTACAAAAGATGAAGTAAATGAAGATGGCGTACATATTATTTCCACTCAAAAGTATATTTATACTTTTAAGACGTTATCTGCAGAAGGTTATGATAGCTTCTTTACAATGTGGACATTAATTATACTAGCAAAAAATGAAAATAAAGATTTGGAATTTTTATTTGGAACGCAATTATATAATCTAAATGAGGGTGAGGAAAATTATAAACAATCAACGGGTTTTACAGGACCAGTATTAAAGCTAATAAAAAAAGCCAATTTAGATATACATTATGAGACATCAGAAGAAATATTACATCAATTTGAAAGGGAAAAAAATCAATACGAAAAAGCAAAAAGTAATAATATATTAAGAAATCAGGAATTATTTAAAAATAATATTAGACAAAAAGGTATTCAAACAAAATGTTATTTATGTGGTTGTGAAATTGAGCATATCCTTGAAGCTGCACATTTATGGGGAGTGGGTAATATAAAGAATGCTACATCGGAGGAAATTAATACTATAATATCAAAACCTGAAATGAGAGGCTTAATTGGTAATAACAATGAACATCGTAATGAATTATTTTACAAAAAGTATGTTCTTGCAAATTCTGGTGATAACGGAGTATGGCTATGTAGTAATCATCATGGTTTATTTGATAGTAACTATTATTGTTTTGATTCTGAAAGTGGGAAAATTCTTATAAAGTTAGATGCCTCAGAGGAAAGCAAAATATTTTTTGATTTAATAACATATAATGATAAATTACCAGATGAAGTGTTAACTCCTAGAACTAGAACTTTTTTATCAAAGAGACAAGAAATATTTCAAGATAATAGTATATTATAAGATTTGAAATATACGAGGTGAAATTTTATGAATAAGGATAGTTTATTAATAAAAATAAGTGATTATTATAATATTAAACCTGAAAAATTTGAGGAGTTAGGTATTCTGGATTCATTAGTATATTTTGATACACCATTATTCCTAAATCCAAAGTTATTATCAGGATGTGAAATATCCGAATTTAAAGATTCTAAGCAAAAGATTATACAGCATTATCAAACCACTATAAATCTTCTAAAAAAAACTAATTGTAACGATATATATTGGAGAGCTGTGAAAAAACATTTCAATTTTCCAGAACCAAGCGGAATTGGTCTTGGAACAAGTATGAAATCAACTGATGGTAATGGATTAACAGGAAAAACAGCAGAAAATTGTTTGCTAACTTTGAAAGAAATAGTTAATCAAGACATTGATGATCCAACCATGTATAGATTATTATTTTTAGTTCAAGAAAATATTGGGGTTGATAGAATAAGTGATATGATATGTAGAATAATATATGAAGATTTATGTCAATTTTCAAACAATATGATAGAGAAATTAGATATAAAAGATTATTATATAAATCCTGAAAATGGTTTAAAGTTTTTAAAAAGACCAAATGACAAAGTATTGTTTTTGTTGCCAGCAGATTTATTGAGTGAAATACCGGATGTTTTAAATGGCTATGATATACAATCAATATCTGAATACAATCAAAAGATCAAAGAGTATTTATGTGATTTTTTTAATACAGCATATATCAATATTACGACTATAAATGAAACTAAAAAGGAAAAAATGCGTGAATGTTTATTAGGAAATAAAGAATTGTTGAATCAACTGCTTTATGATGGTAATATGAAAAAAGCGGAAATATATGATTATTCTCATGACCCATTAGGACTTGTAAACAACCTAGATGTGATAAGGGAAAAGGTATTTGAACAAAAAAAAGTTTTTATAGAATTAACGAAATCATCTAATTCATTACATGAATTCATAAATAAACTATTATTGGTTTATAAGAAATGCATAGAAGATTTAGGTTTAAATGAGGAGCTTTATTATATTGATTCAAAGACAAAGAGGCGTAATGTTAGAAAAGAAGTTACAAGTCATAGATTATTTATTATAGTGTTAGAGGTAGCAAAGCAACTAAAACTATATGATTATTCGTTTGAACCAAAGGTTGGTAATGGACAAATAGAATTTGTGATATACAATATGAAGGAAAAGATTTTAGTTGAATTTAAATTGAGTAAAAACAATTTAATCCATGGCTATGATAAACAACTTCCAATATATGTTAAAAGATATGAATCAACATACTCATTTTATGTAATAATTAAAATTGATAATGGAAATTCAATTGAAAGATTTTATAAAGAAAGGAAAACTAATATTTCTAATTGTTCGATCATAGAAATTGATGGAACAATAAAAAAATCACCATCTTCAATTTAGCCGAAGATTGAATTTTTTGCAAAAATTTGTTATAATTAAATTAGGGTACGATGAGTGTACTCGGGGAAAGTCGACTTTTACTTAAGGAAGTTTATGCAATGTTCTTATAAAGAACTTAACAAGAATGAAGTGCCAAAATTAAAGGGAAGTACTAGAGTATTTCTAGAATTGCTGTGCTATTCTTTGTTCAGTTCTTTTTCTTATGCTCTAAAAGACTGATAAGAATAAATTATTAAGGTAATCTTATATCAATAAATATGGAAAGAGATATTGAGCCTTTTATTAAATTAGTTTTTCCAACAAGTATATTAGGAGATTATAATTTAACACCACTTGAAAGATTACTATTAATTTACATTTTGTCACTTTGCAAAAAATATGGATATTGTTGGGCTACTAATGAATTTTTTAGTAATAGTTTTAATGTTAGTAAGCAAACAATATCAAAGAGTATAAGTAGTTTATCTAATTATGGTTATATTGTTTTACAGTATGATAAGAAAGAAAAAAATAATTCCAAAAGAAAAATTATAGTATCAGAAGTATTCAAAAAAAGAATATCAGATATTCAAGAAAATCTTAATACTAGTAATCAAGAAAACTTTAAGCAATATAAAAAAAATAATAATATAAGAAAAAATATAGGTCCTGTTATAGAATATGATAATGAATGTAATATCATATCTTGGAATGGTAAACCTACTGTATCAGAACCTATGAGTGAAGAAGAAATTAAAGAATTAGAAGAATTAATAAATGAAATAACAAAAGGAGATGAATAATTTATTGTTTAACAAAGTCATACACTATAAAGAGGTGACTTATGTTTAATATAAAAGAAACATTTAAAAAAGATTCTCCTGATTTAATCTTGCTGATAATTAATTATATAAAAAGTGTGATGAATAATGTGTAGGACGATGGCGATATATTGTATTTTTATGGTACAATATATTTGGCTTTAATATGTTATACATAAGAAAGGAGTATAAATGTATAACACTTTAATACAGATGCCAGAGTTTTACAAAGCAGGAATATATATAAGATTATCTGAAGCTGATGAAGGAAAAGCTTACGAATCTGATAGTGAGAGTGTCCTTAATCAAAGAAATATGCTAATGAATTTTGTAAAAGAAAAAGGTTTTATCTTTGTAGGAGAATATGTTGATGATGGTTTTTCTGGTACTGATTTTGATAGACCAGGATTTAACAAGATGATGGAAGATATCAAAAATAAAGTTATCAATCTTGTAATAGTAAAAGACTTATCAAGACTTGGAAGAGATCATGTTATGACTGGATATTATGTGGAAACTTTCTTCCCTGAAAATGGAATAAGATTCATTTCTATGCAAGAAGGTTATGATAATGCTTTAAATCAAGCAAGTAATGATTCTTCAACATTTATAATAGCTTGTAATGATTATTATAGTAAACAAAACTCAGTCAAAATTAGAAATGTTTTAAATGATAAAAGAAGAAACGGTAAGTTTATTGGTAGTGCTCCAAGTTATGGCCTTTTAAGAGATCCGGAAGATAAAGGGCACTTAATACCAGATCCTGAATATGCACCAGTAGTTAAGAAAATATTTGATATGGCATATGAAGGAGTTGGATTATCGGAAATAACAACTTATTTAAATGATAATAAGATTAAAACACCAAGTAGTCTTAAAAGAAAAAATGCTCATGCTAATAATAAATATAATCCAATGTGGACTATATCTTCTGTAAAAAAAATTCTTAAAAATCAAATGTATGTTGGTGATATGGTTCAAAGTGTTCAAACTAAAGTGTCTTATAAATCAAAAAAGAAAAAGGCATTACCTAGAGCAAATTGGAGTATTGTTAAAAATACTCATGAACCTCTTGTTGATAGAGTTATATTTGAAAAGGTTCAAAATAATGTTAAAAGGACTAATGTTACTAATAATACAAAAAGAGAAAAAAGACTATTTGAAAATTTGTTATATTGTAAGGAATGTGGTAATACATTAACTATTATTTATAGGAAAAATCAAGACTATTGGACTATTAATTGTAATAGATATTCGAGAGATCCAAAAAGAAAAATGTGTTATCCACATTTTATGCCTTATGATAAGCTAGAACAAGCATTATTAGATGTTATTAAAGGTACTTGTAAAAAATATATAGCCGCTATTAATGTATCCGATATAGCAAGTGAGATTAATAATAAGAAAAGAAATGATTCTAAGCTAAAGGAAAAAATAAACGAGTTACAGAATAAAGAAAAAGAATATCTAAGTAAATTGGATATGCTTTATGAAGATAAGTTTAAAGGCATAGTATCAGATGAAATGTATAAAAGAATAGCAAATGATACAGAAGTTTTACTAACTAAATTACGTAGTGAAATAAATAAATTAAGAGCAGATACAAAGGTAATTAAAAATAAGACTGATGATTTAAAATGCTATGAAGATAAAATAAAATCTTTAATTGATATTGAAAATCCTACAAGAGAATTAATGCAAACTATTATTGATAAAATAGTTATAGATAAAGATAAAAATATTGAAATAATTTACAAATTTAGTATATTAAATAATATTTAAACTTTGCTCCTTTTGGAACAAAGTAAACATAGAATAGATGAACTACTTATAGGGGGGACAAAATGGAAGAAAAAGATATGATATTTATTGAACAATTAGTAAAGACAAATTTTGTAAAACCAATGAGAAGATATATAAAGAAATATTTAAAGAATTTATCTGTTACAGAAAATATTAGCATTGAAACAATCAATTTATTGCAACAGGCTAATAATACAATTAGTAATGTTTATAAACTTTTAAGAAAAAAAGACTTAGTTGATTCTGCAACGTTGATGCGTTCTTGCATGGAAAAAATAATGATGTCAATGATGATATATTTTGATCCAAAGAATACATTTGAAGAATTTAAGAATTTAGAAAAATGTGGCAAAACAGATAATACACGCCCTACTGCAATACTAAAGAATTTTAAATTTAAATTAAAAGAGATTAACTCTATTTTATTTGAAGAATTTGAAGATGATGAATTACAATTACTGTTGGAAGAGACTTATGAAAAATTATGTTTATATACACATAGCTCAATTGTAGTTAGTATGATGATAGAAGTAAATAGAAACAAAGATGAGGATTTATTTGCTTTATATTTTTATCTGATTGCTTATTTTTTAGAATTATTAATATATTCATCTTTAAAATATTTAATTGCTGACAAAAAAGATCATATAGATGCTTTTTGTATATTTATGGGATTTGTATTATTGTGTTCAAAAGTAGACAAAAATAAATTAACTGAAGATTATACTAATAAATATAAAAAATATCTTCATTGGGAGATTAATGAACATTTTTCAGATAAATATAAAGGTATATTAGAAAAAATGAAAATTGATTGTTCAAATTTGCAACAAGAGATAAATGAAAATAAAAAAGTAATTGAAAATTATATAATGGATTTAGCAAAAAAATAAAAACGTTACACAATGACCATCACCAGGTGCAGATGGTGCTGAAGTAATTTATGCTCTTCGTAACAATAATACACTTTCAAATTTAATTTTAAATTCATTCAAAAATGCTGGTCAAAATGTACGAGAGGCTTATCAAAGGCGATTACCTAGTAATACTGCCAAAGATTATTATTTTATTCATAGAAATACGGGTAACACAGAAGCAATTATTGTAGAATATGGATTTTTAGACAGCACATTAGATGATCCAACACAATTAAAAAATGATTATAAAAACTTAACCAAAGCTGTAGTCGATGCAATACTTGAATACATTGGTTATTCAGTAGAACAGGAAAATGTCTATACTGTTAAAAGTGGTGATTCGTTATGGAGTATTGCTAAAAAATTCAACACTACAGTAGATGATTTAAAAAAAGCAAATAATTTAACAAGTAACTCTTTATCTATTGGTCAAAAATTAGTAATACCTGGAAAAAAAGAAAGTACAAGTAATAATGTTTATACAGTTCAAAAAGGAGATAGCCTTTATAGTATTGCTAGAAAATATAACGTAGATGTAAATGCCTTAAAACAAGCAAATAACTTATCAAGTAATTTATTAAGTATTGGTCAAGTACTAATTATTCCAACTGGTACAGAAGACTATATATTATACAAAGTTGTATCGGGTGATAGTTTGTACAGTATTGCCAAAAAATATGGGATAACAATGCAAGAAATTATGGATTTTAATAACCTTGGTTCTACTATTTTAACAGTTGGTCAAGTTTTAAAAATACCAGTGGCTTATGAAGAAGAAATTCCAAGTACATCAGAAGTAACATATACTGTAAAAAGCGGAGATAATTTGTATTCAATTGCTAAAAAATACAATGTAACGGTATCTGATTTAATGAATTATAACAATTTAACAAGTAATTTATTATCCATTGGTCAAGTTATAAGAATTCCAAGTAACACCAGTAGTTCTACTGCATATACTGTAAAGAATGGGGATACTCTTTATTCTATAGCTAGAAAATATAACACAAGTGTGGACAGTATCAAGACAAAAAATAACCTTACTAGTAACACATTATCAATAGGTCAAAAGTTAATAATATAGAAAAAACTTTTCATTTTTTTGAAAAGTTTTTTAATGTAAAGCTTTACAAACTCCAGAGTTTGGTTTATAAAAACAGTGACTTTTATATCTGCCTGCTAAAGATTGATTATACCAACTATTCTTACAGGAATCATTCCCACTAGGAGCATAAAACCATAACGCATTGGTAGCAGGATGAAAATATTCTCCACGTATTACCCTTCCTGCTAATTCTTTTTCTTTTGTATTTGGATTAGAAAAGAATAAAGGGCTGTTAACACCAGAAAATTGATTTTTTTGATAGATTACATCAGAAATGGTATTAACATTTTTAAAAGTCAAACAATCACTAATTCCTCTATTGATTACAACATTTCCAACCATAAGCATTCCGAGATTACCTTCTCCAACAGCTTCAGCCCTCATTAAACGAGCAAGTAACTCTTGTTCTTTTGTTGTAAATTTAATAATTGCCATACTATCACCTATATCATTATATGAAAATAGCTCTTGTAATTTACTAAAATGTTGGTATAATGTTACCGAGGGATAGTATGAAAATAAAATATGAATTAATCAAACAAGAAAAAAATACAAAAGCGAGAAGGGGAATTTTGCACACAAACTATGGTAGTTTTGATACCCCAATGTTTATGCCAGTTGGTACACAAGCAACAGTTAAAACTCTATCACCAGAAGAGTTAAAAGAAATGCATAGTGCAGTAATCTTATCAAATACTTATCATTTATGGCTAAGACCAGGAGCAGACATTGTAGAAAAAGCAGGCGGTTTACATCAATTTATGAATTATGATGGACCAATTTTAACAGATAGTGGTGGTTTTCAAGTATTTTCATTAGCTAAAAACAAAAAGAAAGATATTACAGAAGAAGGAGTTCATTTTAAAAGCCATTTAGATGGTAAGGCGCTATTTTTAACACCAGAGGAATCTATTAGAGTACAAAATAAACTAGATAGTGACATTGCTATGTCATTTGATGAATGTCCTCCATATCCTGTTACATATGATTATATGAAGCAGAGTGTGGAACGTACCTTAAGATGGGCAGCAAGAGGAAAAGCAGTGCATCAAAACCCAAGACAATCTTTATTTGGAATTGTACAGGGTGGAGAGTTTGAAGATTTAAGAAAATATAGTGCGGAAGAAACGGTAAAAATGAATTTTGATGGCTATTCTATTGGGGGTACCAGTGTAGGAGAAGACAAAGTAACAATGTATCACATGATAGACTACGCGATTCCATATTTACCAGAAGATAAACCACGCTATTTAATGGGAGTAGGAGATCCAATTGATATTATTGAAGGTGTTATTAGGGGCGTAGACATGTTCGATTGTGTTTTACCAACTCGTATTGCTAGACATGGAAATGCTTTTACAAGAAATGGTAAAATTAATATTAAGAATGCCAAGTATAAAGAGGATTTTACTCCAATCGAAGAGAATTGTGACTGTTATGCATGCAAACATTATACAAAGGCGTATATTAGACATTTAATCACTTGTAATGAAACATTTGGTGCAAGACTATTATCTATTCATAATGTTCGTTTTTTAATTAAATTAACAGAAGAACTTAGAAAAGCAATAGAAGAAGATACACTACTAGAATATAAAGAAAAATTTATAGAACAATATAAAAATAGCAATCATTAAAAGATGCTATTTTTTGTTAATTCCCATCATACTTCCAACTATACATAAGGAAAAAATAATTAGGTAATATAGTATATTTTTAATTTCCATTGTGTTGTGGAAAACAACATTTAAAACAATAAGTAAAATGAAGACAACGAAAGAAAATTTAATTCCTTCTAACCATCCTTTTTGCTTACTTCTTCTTCCAATTTGAAATCCTCCTACAGAAAGGGATAAAGAAGGTATTAGAATTTCCATAATAGATAAGAAACCCTTACTGATAATTCCAAAATAATGAAGTAAGGTTACTATAAGAGTTAAAACAAGTATGGGAATTACTGTATATAATAAACCAAACCCTATTTTTTTTAAATAATTCATGTTATCACCTAATTAAAAATATGTTTGGTGAATAAAAATTATGTATCTATTCATAATGAAATAGGTGAGATTATGTACACTATGTTGATATTTAAAACATTTGTATTGTATGCTTTTATTATTTTAGTATATCGAATTATGGGAAAAAAAGAAATTAGTGAGTTAGGTATTGGAGATTTAATTGTGACGATTTTAATTGCAGAGTTGGCGGCTCTTTCCATTGAAGAAACAGAAACCTCTCTTTTGGTGTCTATTGTTCCTATTTTAGTTTTAGTGACTTCTGAAATGATAATTAGTTATTTAAGTTTAAAAAGTACAAAAATTCGAAGATTTATTGATGGAACACCAACTGTTATTATTAAAGATGGAAAAGTTCGATTTAGTGCCATGAGCAAATTAAGATATACCTTAGATGATTTAGTATTAGAACTTAGAAGTAAAGGCATTAAGAGTATTGAAGAAGTGGATTATGCTATACTAGAGACGACTGGAGATTTATCTATTTTTCAGAATACAAAAGATTATCCACTTCCCATTATATTAGATGGTAAGATGGAAGAACATAGTTTAAAAGAAATCCATAAAGATAAAGAATGGCTTCTACAACTATTAGAAAACAAAAACAAAAAATTAGAAAATGTTTTTTATGCATTTTATACGAAAAACAAAACTTTTTTTATTGACAAAGATGATTTAGAATAACTATTGAAAAAATTGCTTATATAATTTTAATTTTTCTTCAAAATTATCTAATAATAACATTTTGGCTAAAATATCTAATTTACAATGTAAACTATCTAGTTCGAATAAAATTTCATCATTATATTCTTCATTGTTTAAGAAAAAATCATTAAAATCTTCTAGATTGTGTCTTAAGTTCATGTTTACCTCCTTTCACTAAGAATATAGTCATTTTTTTCAAAGATACCTAAATAAATTTTTAAATTTTTAAAATTTTTGTTATAATAACTATGTGAGGTAGTTATGAAAAATTTAATTATAGGAAGTCATGTATCTTTTAAAAAAGAAGATCAAATAATAGGAAGTATTAAAGAAGCACTTAGTTATGGCGAAAATACATTTATGTTTTATACAGGTGCTCCCCAAAATACAAAGAGAGAAAAAATTAATTTAGATTTAGTCAAACAAGGTCAAGAACTAATGAAAGAAAATGGTATTGAGCCTAGCAATGTTGTTGTTCATGCTCCATATATTATTAATCTAGCAAATATCAACAATTTTGATTTTAATGTTCATTTCTTAAAAGAGGAAATAAAAAGAGTAGAGTCTCTAGGTTTCACAAAGTTAGTGCTACATCCTGGAAGTCATGTTGGTGTAGGGATTGAACAAGGCATTCAAAATATTGCAGAAAGTCTTAATTTAGCAATGTCACATGATCAAAAAGTAGATATCTGTTTGGAAACAATGGCTGGAAAAGGTACTGAAATTGCATCCCGTTTTGAAGAAATACAGTCCATTATAGAAAAGTGCCAATATAGGGAACATTTGAAAGTATGTTTAGATACTTGTCATATTAATGACGCTGGATATGATATATCTGAATTTGATCATGTTTTGAAAAAATTTGATGAAATTATAGGGATTAATAAACTAGCTTGTCTTCATATTAATGATAGCAAAAATGTAATAGGAGCTCACAAAGACCGTCATGAAAACATAGGATATGGTACGATTGGATTTGAAAATTTATTACATGTTATTTATCATCCTTTATTAGAGAATATTCCAAAAATTTTGGAAACTCCTTATGTAGATGGTTTAAATGGAAAAAGTAGAATATATCCACCATTTAAGTTTGAAATAGAAATGATACGTAAAAAAGAATTTAATAAGAATTTAATAGAAGATATTATTCAGTATTATCAAAAATAGATACTTGAAAAAACATCCTTTTTTTGATAAGATGGGTGTGTAAGTAAAAATAGTAATATAGTTTGTAGATAGTGAATTTTTAGTATTTGCTATATGCAAACGGGGGGGGGGTATTTTTAAATACCTCTTCTTTTTTGTTGCTATGAAAAGGAAGGAAGATTATATGAAAGAAAAAGGATTTACATTAATTGAATTATTAGCTGTGATAGTAATATTATCAGTGATTACATTAATAACAGTACCCATGATAACAAATGTAATAGAAGAAAGTAAAAAGAAGGCACTAGCGTCTAGTGTAGAGGGGCTAGTAGAATCCGCCAATTTATATGCGATAGAAAAGGATGGAGTCTATGAATTTTTGTTTGATAAAGAACATCAAGGAAGTACTATAAAAGGGGATAGCCTAGATTATAGAGGAACCATAGATGGGGAAGGGAAACTCTATTTAGATAGAGAAGGAAATGTCAGTGTTTGTATCTCAAATGATAGTCATTATGTATATAAAAATTATAATAGTGGAATTATCGTAGGAAATAAAAAAACTGGAAATTGTATCATAGGATTTGATGCTTTAACAAATAAATATGTAGCAATGTTAGATAATGGAACAGGGAATGTTAGTAATGTTTATTCCAAAAATGAAGTAAATAACTTAGTAGATAGTTTAGATACAAAAATAACAAATCTAGAAAATAGTATTGAAGAGTTGCAAGCAAATTTAAATAACTATGCCTACCAAAGTGAGCTAGAAAAAGCAAATACTAATGTAGAGAATTTATCTAGCATTGTGAATAGTAACACTAATTTTATAAAAAATTTAGATGATAATTTTCATTATTCATATGATGAAACAAAGACGTCGACAACTTGGGTTGATGGAAAACCAATATATAAGAAAACTATAGCCGTTTCATTATCTGTAGCACAAGGAACTAACAAAATGCAATTTGCATCAGGAACAGATTCTTCAGGAAATCAAATGATTATTAATGTGCCAAACACTTTAATAGATGTAGATTTAAGTACTTTAAACATTGATCAAGTAATTAGACAATATGGTTTTGTAAGTGGTGATACTGATGAGTATAATAATCCTATGAGTGATTTACCATATCCAATTACATATAATTCAGCAGCATTTGTGTTTGGATGGTATAATAAAAATCAAAAACTTTATCGAGTTAGAGTTGGTGAACAATATAGAAATCATGGAACAGCATATATTACACTTGAATATACAAAAAATATTTAAGAAATTAAATTATTATAAAATAAATTAAATAAAAGAAAATGAGTAAAAATAAATAATTTATATTTGGCTCCCTTTTTAACAAATATTTTTTAAATAAATGATTGCAATATAAATGAGATAATGATATGAAAAAAGCCATTTCAAAGGCCTTTTTAAATTACAAAAAATTTTTATATTTTTCTTTGTATTCTATAATTAAATTTTCGATTTTGTTCCACTTATCCACAGACAAATTATTTTTATATTGATTTAAAATGATTCGATAATCTCCAAAAATAATGGTTTTCCACTCTTTTTTAATAATGTTATATAAAAAATCCACTTCATTATTTGTTAATATTTCATTTTGGAAAGAGGCAAATTTAACAATATCTTCTTTTGTTAACATATCCACATATTTTTGAATTATTTTTTCTTTCACAATATCACCTAATCTAGTATATGCATAAACTTAGAAAAAATAAGTAGAATAATACTAGGAGGAAATATATGTATACAAGAGAACCTTTAGAATATTCTACTTTAAAACCAGTTATCGGAGATGAAACTTTGTTTGTTCATTATAATAAACATTATCTTGGATATTTAGAAAAATTAAACAATCTACTTGAGAAAAATAATTATAATTACCAGTATACCAAAAAGCAACTTGTAAATAAAATGGAACTTTTTCCAATAGATGACAGAGGAGATATCTTATATAATTTAGGTGGTGCTTTAAATCATGAACTATATTTTAAAATCTTAGGTGGAAACGGAATTCCTGGTGGAAAAATTTTAGAAAAAATAAATCGTGATTTTGGCTCTTATGATAATTTTATAGAAGAAATTAAAGAAAAAGCAAAAAAATTGGTAGGATCAGGTTATGTGTTCGTTGTTTTAAATTCCGCGAAACAATTACAGGTAATAGCGACTCCAAATCAAGAAACGCCTTATAGTTATGGATTTTTACCTATCATGGCAATTGATTTATGGGAACATGCATATTATTTGGATTATTTAAATAATAGAAGTACTTATGTAGATAAAATCTTAACCATTATTAACTATGATCAAGTAAATGAAGTCTACGAAAAAGAAATTAAGTCGTAAAATTTATTCTGAAGCAATAATGGGAACAAGATTTAATATTATTTTAGTACTAATTATTTTACTATTTATTATTTTAATTATCCGTCTTTTTTGGATTCAAGTGATACAGACAGAATCTTTTACTGCTAAATTAGAGCAATTAACAAATCGTATTGTAGAAGGTTCTACAGCGCCGAGAGGACGCATTTATGATAGAAATGGAAAATTACTTGTGGATAACAAACCAAATAAAGTAATTTCCTATAAAAAGAATGGAAATAAAGCAGAAGAAGAAATCAATATTGCCTATCAATTATCGAATATTTTAGAAATGGATATTAATAGTAATACAACAAATTTAAAAAAATTTTGGTTAAAAAAATATCCGGAGAAAGCAAACGATAAAATAACAGAAGAAGAATACAATGAATACAAATTTAGACATCTTACAGCAACAGATTTAGAAAACCTAAGGCTAGAAAGAATAACAGAAGAAGAAATCAATTCTTTATCGGAAGAGGATAGAAAAGCAGCTATGATTTATACTTTAATGAATAAAGGTTATAGTACGAATGAAAAAATTATTAAAAATGAAAATGTAACAGATGAAGAATATGCAACGATTGCTTCTTCTGATTTAAGTGGTGTTGAAGTGAGATTAGATTGGAAAAGAGAATATCTTTATGGTGATACATTTCGCTCTATTTTAGGAACAGTAACGAATAGTGGAGGACTTCCCTATGAATTAAAAGATTATTACTTAGAAAAAGGTTATAGCTTAGATGATAGAGTAGGCAGTAGTTATTTAGAATATCAATATGATGATTATTTAAAAGGTCAAAAAGACATTTATCAGATTGACAAATTAGGTAAAAAACATTTAATCCAAGAAGGAAGCAAAGGAAATGATTTATATTTAACAATCGATATAGAATTGCAAAGAGGAATTGAACAAATTTTAGAAGAAGAAATGATAAAAGCAAAACAAGAAAAGTATACAGAATATTATAATCGTTCATTTGTGATTGTAGAAGATCCTAATACAGGAGAAATTTTAGCAATGGTTGGAAAACAAATTGTTGAAGAATCAGAGGGATATCGCTTTTATGACTATACTCCTGGTATTGTTACTTCTTCCGTAACAGCTGGATCTGTTGTAAAAGGAGCGTCTCAGGCAACTGGATATCTTTATGGCGGATTGAAGGTAGGTGAAATCAGAAACGATGCTTGCATTAAAATTGCTTCAACCCCACTAAAATGTTCTTGGAAATATTTAGGAAACCTAGATGATATTAAAGCCCTAAAATATTCTTCTAATACTTATCAATTTCAAACAGCGATGAAGGTTGCTGGACTAAATTATTATTACAATACACCATTTCAAATTGATTCAGAACCATTTATGAAATATCGAAACACATTTCATATGTTTGGTTTAGGAGAAAAAACAGGAATTGATCTACCATTTGAAAGTATTGGACAAACAGGGAAAAGAGATAATGGAGGATTATTGTTAGATTTTTCTATTGGACAATATGATACTTATACGCCACTGCAACTTTCTCAATATATTGGGAGCATTGCTACTGGATATCGTATCCAGCCTCATTTGTTAAAAAGCGTTCAAAGCAAAGAAGAAACAATCTATGAAGCAAAAACAAATATTTTAAATACAATTGATATAGATTTTACTTACTTAGATAGAATTAGAAAAGGTTTTATTAGTGTTATGGAATATGGAGGAACTGGTTCAGGTTATATCAGTAGAAATTATTTGCCAGCAGGGAAAACAGGAACAAGTCAAAGTTTTATTGATACTAATTTAGATGGAAAAATAGATACAGAAACAGTAACCAATACTTTTGCTGCCTATGCACCATATGATAATCCCAAAGTAACATTCACCGTTGTGTCACCGGATATATCTTATCCAAATGCTACAAATTCCCAAACCTATGTTAATAAAAGAATTTCAAATAAAATAAGCAATCTTTATTTTACTTTATATTCATAATATGTTATAATGACATCACATGAAAAAAAGTTTTGCATTTTTTCATAATATTTGATATTATATTGGTAATGCTTTAAAAAAGGAGGAATTTTAGATGGCTAAAAAAGGAGAAGCTAGAGAAAGAGTAACTTTAGCATGTACAGTTTGTAAAGAAAAAAATTATCGTACTGAAAAAAATAAAAAAAATACAACTGAACGTTTAGAAATTAATAAATTTTGTAAAAAATGTGGAAAACATACAGCACATAAAGAAGAAAAATAATAAAAATGATATAGGAACAATATTCCTATTTTTGTTAGAGGGAGGTTAATATGATAGAAGTAAATGATATTAAAAATGGTATGACATTAATTATTGAAGGAAATCTATATCAAATAGTTGAATTTCTACATGTAAAGCCAGGAAAAGGTTCTGCATTTATGAAAACCAAACTTAAAAATTTAAGAACTGGTGGTACAATTGAAAGAACTTTCAATACAAATGTAAAATTTGAAAAAGCAAATATTCAAAGAAGCAGTGTTCAATATTTATACAATACAGGAGATATTTATTATTTCATGAATATGGAAACTTATGAACAATTAGAATTAACAGCAGATCAAGTTGGAGATGATAAATACTATTTAATTGAAAATATGATGGTAGATATCGTTCAATATCAAGGAGAATTACTAGGATTAAATTTACCAGATAAAATAGAGTTTACCGTTGTTCAAACAGAGCCAGCAGTAAAAGGAAATACTACAAATAATGCGCAAAAAGACGCTTATGTAGAAACTGGATTATTAGTTAGAGTTCCATTATTTATTGAACAAGGAGAAAAAATTCTTGTTACTACTGCAGATGGAAAATATTCTTCAAGAGCGTAAGCTCTTTTTGTTTAAGGATGTAAGATGTTATGGAAAATATTATTTGTATAAACAATGTGAAGAATAAAAGAATATATGTAAATGGTGATAAAACAGGTAATTATATTAGTGTTCTAGAAACAGGCTATGTTATTTTAAAAGATGGTACTTATATCATTTTGAGTAACAATCATGGTGAAAGCTTAACTGATTTTTACTTTTTATACCATGATGCTCTTCCTAAAAAAGAAAATTTTACAACCTACGATGCTATTCCGATTTTATCTCATGATGGATTTGTCGTGTATATAGGTACAAAAAGAGATAATCGATTAGAGCAAACTGGTAATAATTTTGGATTTGCACTTCTTTATTTACCAAATGAATTAACAGAAGAACAAAAAATAGCATGTAAAAAATTATTAGATACTAATTATCAGATTTTAAATCCAACACTTAAAAAAGTTGATATACAATATGGCTGTGGGGAAAATCTACAACTAGAATATTCTTTAGAGGAAGTTATGCAAATATTAAATAGTAAAGTAAAAACAAAGGTGTAGTTATCTATACTTTTTTTTCTATTTATGATACTATTATTCTTGAAAAAGGGTGATATTATGAATCAAACTGTTTTAATAACAGGAGCTGGTACAGGAATAGGATCAGCCATGGCAGTTATGTTTGCTAAAAATAAATATGATGTCATTCTTCATTATCATACAAGCTATGATCAAGCTATAAAAGTGGAAGAAGAATGTAAAAAATATGGGGTAAATACACTATTGATAAAAGCAGATATTAGGAAAGAAGAAGACATTCAAAATATGGTAATTGAAGCAGAAAAAAATTTTTCTAAAATTGATGTTTTAATTAATAATGCTGGAATTGCTATTGATACCTTATTTGAAGAGAAAACAAAAGAAAATTTTATGAAAACATTAGAAATTAACTTAGTGGGCACTTTTTTAGTATCAAAATATGTTTCTAACGTTATGTTAAAAAATAAATATGGTAGAATTATTAATATATCTTCTACAAATGGAATAGATAAATACTTTCCAATGTGTTTAGATTATGATGCTTCCAAAGCAGGAGTTATTTCTTTGACACATAATTTAGCGTTGGAATTAAAGCCATATATTCATGTTAATTGTATTGCACCAGGATGGATAGGCACTGAAAATGAATTAAAAGATGTAGATGCTGAATTTATTAAAAGTGAAGCAGAAAAAATTTTTGTAAAACGAATTGGTAAACCAGAGGATGTAGCCAATTTAGCACTTTTTTTAGCTAGTCCACAGGCTGATTATATTAACAATGAAGTAATTAAAATAGATGGTGGCATGTATTAGGGTGATTATATGAGAATTGGATTAATAAATGAAAATAGTCAAGCAAATAAAAATAAAATCATTTTTGAAAAATTAAATAAAGTTGCAAATCATTATCATCATGAAGTAATTAATTTTGGAATGATAGACAGTGAAGATAAAAGTCTAACTTATGTAGAAGAGGGGTTATTAGCAGCCATTTTATTAAATACAAAAACAGTAGATTTTGTGATAACAGGTTGTGGAACAGGCGAAGGTGCAATGCTTGCATTAAATAGTTTTCCAAATGTTTTTTGTGGACTGGTAAGTGAACCATTAGATGCTTATTTATTTAGCCAGATTAATGCCGGTAATGCCATTAGCATTCCCTTTGCAAAGGGATTTGGTTGGGGAAGTGAAATTACATTATATAACATTTTTGAACAATTATTAAAACAAGACTTTGGAGGAGGTTATCCGATAGAAAGAAGAGAACCAGAACAAAGAAATAAAAAGATCTTAGATAATGTCAAAAAAATTACTTGTAAATCCATGATTGAGATACTAAAAGAAATAGATCAAAACTTATTAATGAATGTAATAGATAGACCATTTTTTAAGGAAAATTTTGAAAAATATGCGGAAGAGGGAGAATTGAAAACATATCTTCTTTCATTAATAAAAAAGTGATAGAAATCATTTTTTTTGTCAAAAAATGTACAATAAAATAAAAAGAATAAAAAAAGAGCTGAAATTATTGTATAGTATGATTGAGGTGTATTATGGAACACGTAACAGAAGAACAGTTCAAAAAATATTTTGAATTAAAAAATAATTATGAAAAAAATCATATTTCTTTAACCAAAGAAGAAATAGAATTTGTGAATAAGGTGAATGAACATGTAGTAAATTGTTTTTCATGTACTACTCATTTCAAACAAATGGAAGAACAAGAAAAGAAAAAACAAGAAGAAAAACAATCAGTAGAGCAATTAAGTGAAGAATATGGAATTGATTTTAAAAATATTAAACATATCCGTTTAAAAAATGGAAAAGAATATTATAAATTATATGATACAAAATTAAATAAAGATTATCTATTAGAACAGAATGATAAAAATAAAAATTTAAGTGAAGAATTTAAAGAAATTCAGCAACAAGTAAGGCAAACACAAATGTATTCTAGTACTTCCAATGCTGACGAGATTTTTCGCTATCAATTATTGCATTCTTCCAATGGCAGAAAACTATACTCTATTTCAGAAATACAAAATCATCCAGATTTATTAGAAAACATTCCTACAGAGCAAAAGAAAGCCATTAATATATTATTAAAGAATAAAGATAATTTACATTTAATAAGTATTAATATAGAGTCTGGTATAGCAATTGATGAGAAACATGAGATGATTACAGCTGAACTTAATCCGTTAACAAAAGAATATGAAATTAATAAACCACAAGAGTATCAATATGATTCCAATACTGTTACCGGTGTAGAAATCGTAGAAAATTTGGATTCTATTGATGTTAATGAGTATCAAATTGAAGTAGTAGACGATATTCCAACCGTAGTAAATGGAGAAGACTTAGATCCTGCTAAAGTGAAGTTTTTCTATGAATATCCAGAAGCGTTAAAAAAGCAACAATTGGATCAAAAAAGACGACTTGCTTATTTAATTGCTATTAAAAAATATCAATTATTACAAGAGGCTAAAATAAGAAGGCTAGAACAGCAAGATGTAAAAAAATACGTAAAAGTCAAAGACAATAAAAATAGAATGGCTGGTTTTGCTAGTCCTATTTTGTTAGCGCTACTAACAGGATTTGCTGGTGGTGTTATAACAACTATTATGTATATGATTATTAAATAATACAGAGAAAACTGTATTATTTTACGATATATGTTATAAAAATAAGTGAAATTGTACTAAAATATAGTTGACAAACATATATTACCTATGTATAATATTGGTGTATTAAAAAGGAAAGCAGTGTACCTACACTCACCTGATTGCTAAAGCAATAGGTAAATGCCGATAAATGATTTTATTTGGGATTTTAGTGGGTACATTCTGTATCCACTTTTTTATGGAGGTGTCTAGTATCGCAAGAGAAAAAGATTTGTACATTAATGAACAAATACGTGCTAAAGAAGTAATGGTAATTGGTCCAAAAGGAGAACAATTAGGAGTAAAATCTATAAAAGATGCTTTAACGTTAGCATCCTATGCAGGGTTTGATCTTGTTTTAATGAATTCAAATGCAACACCAGCGGTTTGTAAGATTATGGATTATAATAAATTTAAGTATGAAAACAAGAAAAAACAAAAAGAAAATTTGAAAAAGCAACGTGAAAGTAATTTAGATCTTAAAGAATATAGACTTTCTGTCACAATTGATAAACATGACTTTGATACACGTGTTATCAATTCAAAAAAGTACTTAGAAAAAGGTCATAAAGTAAAAGTTTCTATTCGTTTTAAAGGAAGAGAAATGGCCCATCCAGAACTTGGAAAAGAAGTTTTGCTTCGTTTTGCTAACACTTTAGAAGATGTAGCAGAAATCGAACAAAAACCAAAATTAGAGGGTAGAGTTATGGCCATGATGCTAATGCCAAAAAAAGAAAAATAGGAGGAATTATATGCCAAAGTTAAAAACACATAAAGGTACTGCTAAAGTAGTAAAAGCAAGAAAAAATGATTTTAAAATAGGTACACCAGGTTCAAGACATAATACTGGAAAGAAAAATGCTGCAAGTAACAGAAAATCAAGAAAAGGTTCTATGTTAAGTACAGCTGATTATTCAAGAATTAAAGGAATTTTAGGAAAATAATAGAAGGAGGATATATATGGCAAGAGTTAAAGGTGGAACAATTCATCGCGCAAGAAGAAAAAAAGTGATGAAATTAGCAAAAGGATATTTTGGAAGTAAACATAGATTATATAGAACAGCAAAAGAACAAGTAATGCATTCTTTAAAATATTCTTATAGAGATAGAAGACAAAAGAAAAGAGATTTCAGAAAATTATGGATTACAAGAATTAATGCAGCTTGTAGAATGAATGACATTAGTTATTCAAAATTCATTAATGGATTAAATAAAGCTGGTATCGAAATTAACAGAAAAATGTTATCAGAACTAGCAATTGATGATGCACAAGCATTCGCAAGTTTAGTTGTAATTGCAAAAGATGCTTTAGAAGGTAAAACAGTAAAAGCTGAAGTAAAATCTGAAGTAAAAGAAACAAAAAAAGAAGCAAAAGCAGAGGTTAAAGAAGATTTATCTAAATTAACAGTAGCTGAACTTAAAGAAATGGCAAAAGCTAAAAATATAGCTGGTGCTAGTACTATGAAAAAAGCAGAATTATTAGAAGCTTTAAAATAATCATTCATTTGATTATTTTTTTCTTACATTATTTTATTGACTATCAAACAAATGTATGCTATCATTAAAACATGATAGGAATGTGATAAGATGAAAGATTTATATATTGATTTTGATGGAGTAATATTAAATACAATTGAAGAAGGATATAACAATATGAGAAAATTAGGATTAGATCCTAAAAACTCAAGCGATTGTGGTAAGTATTTTGGAACACTGGATTGGGATAATTTTATTAGTCATACATCTCAAATAAATAATAGCATTGATAATATCCAAAGAATTATCGATTCTAATCGTTTTAACGTATTCATTTTAACGCATATTAACTCATTAGATGAGGCAGTTGCAAAGGTAAATTATGTAAGAAAATATTTGAAAGACATTACAATTATTCCTGTCCCAAGAAAGATTAGTAAAACTCAAATGGTACATAGTGAAAATGCTATTTTAATTGATGATTATGCTGGGAACCTAAGAGAATGGGAAGCAGCAAAAGGAATAGGTGTACGTTTTTCCTTAAAAAATAATGGGAAAGGTTTTTATGCAATAGACCATTTAGATGAAATTTTAGATTTACCAATCTAAAATTTTTTAGTATAATAATAAATACTGAGGTGATAACATGTTTGAAAGTTTAGGAGATCGTCTACAAAATGTTGTTAGTAAAATAAAAGGCTATGGAAAAATTACAGAAGAAAATATTAGTGAAATTACAAGAGAAATTAGATTAGCGTTACTAGAAGCGGATGTAAACTACCAAGTTGTAAAAGAATTTATCAATACGGTAAAAGAAAAAGCTTTAGGAGAAGAAGTAGCAAAATCTTTGAAACCTGGTGAACAATTTGTCAAAATTGTAAAAGATGAATTAGTTGAATTATTGGGTGGAGAAAAAAAAGATATAAATTTAAATGGAAATCCAGCTACTTTAATGTTAGTTGGTTTACAGGGCTCTGGTAAAACAACAACAATTTCAAAATTAGCTAATTTTTTAAGAAAAAAACACAAAAAGAAACCTCTTTTAGTAGCCTGTGATATTTATAGACCAGCAGCAATAGATCAATTAAAACAATTAGGAAAAGAATTAAATATTCCTGTATATGAAGAAGGAACAAATGATCCTGCCAATACGGTAAAAAATGCTGTAGAATATGCAAAACAAAATGGCTTTGACTATGTATTAGTAGATACAGCAGGTCGTTTACATATTGATACAGAATTAATGGAAGAATTACAACAAATTAATGAAACTGTTCCAATGGATGAAATCATATTAGTAGTAGATAGTATGACAGGACAAGATGTCATTAATGTCATCAATGGATTTCATGATGCTTTACCACTTACAGGAGCTATTTTAACAAAACTAGATGGAGATACTAGAGGCGGTGCCGCTTTATCAATTCGTCATTTAACTAACATTCCAATTAAATTTATTGGGGTAAGTGAAAAAATGGATGGTTTAGAGGAATTTTATCCAGAAAGAATGGCTACTCGTATTTTAGGCATGGGAGACATTATGACCATGTTAGAAAAAGCGGAAGCTGTAATAGATGAAGAGTCCGCTTTAAAGGCAGCTAAAAAAATGCAAAAAGGAAATTTTGATTTAGAAGATTTTTTGGAACAATTAAACCAAATAAAAAAATTAGGACCTTTAGAAAATTTAATAAAAATGATTCCAGGAGCTAAAAAAATGGGATTAAACAACGTTAATATTAATCCTAAGGATTTAGCACATATTGAGGCAATCATTCAGTCGATGACGCCAGAAGAAAGAAAAAATCCAGATATTTTAAAAGCTAGTAGAAAAATCAGAATTGCCAAAGGAAGTGGCAGAAGTGTAGAAGAAGTAAACCGTTTATTAAAACAATTTGAAGAAATGAAAAAAATGATGAAAATGATGAAAAATGGTAATTTTAAGATGCCATTTTAGGGGGAAATATGAAAGAACAAATAGAGAAATATAAACAATTATTTTCTCTTATGTTACAAGATTTAAAAACACAGGGGAAAAGGCATAAACAAATACCTAATATTTTAACTTTATCACGTTTAACAGCACCGTTAATTATTATACCTTTATTTATAACAGGAAACTTTATGACTGCCTTTTATAGTATTGCAGCATTTTCTTTGACAGATGCTTTGGACGGTTTTATTGCTCGCACCTTTCATTTAACAAGTGAGCTTGGAAGAGATTTAGATGCAGTCGCAGATAAACTATTTGCAGCAACCCTATTAATCTCGTTAAGTACGGTAAATCCTATTTATCTTATTTCTTTATTAATGGAAATAGTAATAGGTAGTATATGTGCGAATAAAAAAATAAACAAAATAGATATTAGAACATGTAAAGTAGGAAAATTAAAAACAATTTTATTAGATGTATCCATTGTACTAGGAATGGGTTCTATATTATTAGAATCTTCTCCGATTTTATTAAATGTATTATGTGGTATTACAACTTTATTACAAATGAAAACAGCTACTGAATATATAAGAGTAAATGATGTAAATTTAAGTCAACAAGAAGATACTCCAAAGGAAAATGTTCAGTCTGAAAATTTAGAAAAAACAGAATATCATAAAACAATAAAATATCCATATAAATATACAGAAAATAAAAACAAGGCAAAAACTTTAGTAAAAACAAGAGAGAAAAAATAGGAATTTACACATTCCTTTTTTTCATACATTCATATGATAAACTAGGTAAGGGGGAAATAATTATGTTTTCAAATAGATGTTGCTCATCTAATAGAAAAAATATGTTTGGATTTGGTATGAATCAAGGATTTATGGGTACACCAATGGTAGAACAACAAGTAGTAGAACCAACTATTACAAAATGTGTAGAACAAGAATTCTATCATGAAGTACCACATGTATGTCCAATTCATACACATACAATTAACAAACATATTTACAAACACACTTATACTCCACAATATACTTGTTCAGAAGAATGTCAAGTTCAAAATATTGATTGTGGAAAATGTTCTGGTTTTATGGGATAAAAGTTATTTTTTATCCTTTTTTTGTGATATCATATTAACAAGGAGTTGCTATATGAAAGTATTAACCATTAAAGAGCCATGGGCCACTTTAATTATAGAAGGCTATAAGCTGTATGAATTTCGAACCTGGAAAACAAACTATAGAGGAAAACTATTAATTCATGCAGGCCTTAATTCAGAAAGAGATAATGTAGAAAAATTTAAAAAATATCATTTAAATCTTTCAAAAGGAGAAATTATAGGAGAAGCAGAATTAGTTGATTGCATATTGGTGGATAAAGAGTTTAATCAAAAGTTATTAAAAATGGATTCTACTATATATGGACAAAGTACTCATGAAATGAAGTATGCTTGGAAACTAGAAAATATTAAAAAATATGATAGAAAAATTTCAGTAAAAGGCAAATTAGGACTATGGAATTATAGTGGTGATGAAGATGATTAGATTGGAAGATTATGTATTAAAAGTAGCAGATATAACAGATACGACTGATTTAACTTTTTTTAAACGAATGAATCAAAATAAAGAATTCCAAAAATATTTTGGAACAGTTTCTATGCAAAAAGAGATAGAAAACAGTATCTTTATGAATGATTTTATAGTGATACATGAAGTGGAAAAGATAGGCTATATCCATTTGTCAGATAAAATAGAGAAAGACTCTATTTGTGCAGTGACTTTATATTATTATATCGATCCATATTATCGAAATAAAGGAATAGCTACTCGATTACTCGGACAACTGATAGATCACCTGCAAAATTATGAAAAAATAAATTATATTATTTTGAATATTCATAAGGAAAATATTCCAAGCATTAAAGTTGCTATCCAAAACGGTTTTATAAAAAATCTAGAGGATGATGAAGAAATGCAATTTATACGTAAACCTTTGTAAAACTAAGATTTCTTTATAAAAAATGGATTGAATAATAACACAAAATTTGATAAAATAAATGTGTAAACAAAAATAGTAATATAGTTTGTAAGTAGCAAATCATTTATTAAGTTTACTATATGCAAACGGGGGGGGGGTATTTTACCAACCTTTTTTTGTTACTATAAAATAGGAGGAAAAACATTATGAATGATACAATAGCAGTAGAATTAGAATTATTAGATATTATTCAACAAATAAAAGCAGAATTAACAGAAAGAAGTGAAAAAAATGACTAATATAGAAAAAATCGATAGTGTAGAAGACTTTAAAAAATCATTATTAGAAATAGACAAGTTACTAAAAAGTGATAGAACATTTACAATACAGGATTTGGAAGTTATGAATGATTTGGCTACTGTTCTTGAAAACCAAGTTAAAATCAGGTTATTTGATAAAATGGTTCAAAGTAAAAATCCTAGTCGAATTATAAGTGATATTGATAGTAAAATAGAAGAATTATCACAACAATTGGATGCATTACAATCAGAACCATTAGAAGATAAAATTGCCTATAGACATAAAGTACAAAATTATAAACGTGTAATTGAAGAATTAAAACAACTAAAAGAAAATTATAAAAATAAAGACTATGAAAACTTAGTAAAAGATACATTTGAATTAGGAAAAGGTAAAAAATTAACTACTTGGTGCTGTGGATCTCTTGCTATTGGATATTTTGAGTTTGAATCATTATTTGGAGAAACTTTAGCTGAAAGTAAAAAAAGTTCACAAAATATTCAACCAAATTATAATTTTATTAATAACTTTTTTGAAGTCTATCAAGACCATGACACAGTACAAAAGTTAAAACAATATTTCTCATGTGTTGATAAAGTAAAAGAAATGGAAGAAGATAAGAATACTGCTTTAGAATTAAATGAAATTTTACCAGTATTAAAAAAAGCAGAAGGAGACATTAGAACATATTTGTATTATAGATTGATAAAAGAAACATATTATCACGACATTGATATTTATAAAATGCAGTTAGAATCTGAATGCAAAAAAATGAAAGCATCTTTATTTAAAGGATTTAAAAAAGGAAAAATAGAAGATTTGGAAAAAAGAATAGCTCAGATGGACAATTATGCTGAAGAAAAATTATCCAGTTTAGAGGAAAAATTGAGAGCCCAAGGAGTCTATGATTATGTAGAAAAAATAATGAAGACAATGAGAGGCCAAAACAGTTATCTAAACGATCCTCGCAACGCAAAAGAAAAAGTTGGCAGTATGTATTGGTATTCTTCAGAAATTACGAAAGCCGATGTTGGTAATATGCATTTAGATGTTGTAGATTTTAAACCAGTTCCGTTTGAAAAAGAAATGAAAAAAAATGTAAATACACTTCAACATGTAGAAGCTGAACTTCCATTAACAGAAAAGCAAAAAGAAGAAATATATGAAACATTACCATCTCAAACAAAAGAACAACTAAAAAAAGATTCGCGTGGTATGAGAATGGTTGCTTCAATGGATGAACGACCAAAAAGATATAACCTTAGTCCTATTGTTAGCGCCTATATTTTAAGAGTAATAGGTCAAACGGAAAATCTTTCACTTCAAGAGATGGCTGATACCATAAAAATGGATCAACAAAAATTACAAGAACTAGAAAAAAAATACTCTGAAATATTAGAAAGAGAATTAAATAATCAACAGGAAAATGTTGATAGGATTTATTCACAAGGAAGAAGCAAGTAAAAAAATAATAAAATAGGAGAAGAAATACAATTTGTGCGTAAAGCTTTGTAATTTCTTCTTTTTTTTGTTATAATGACTATGGTGATATTATGGCAAAATATGATGAAAGTTCCATAAAGATACTGGAAGGACTAGAAGCAGTAAGAAAACGTCCAGGTATGTATATTGGTTCAACAGATAAAAGAGGACTTCACCATTTAGTATGGGAAATTGTTGATAACGCAATCGATGAAGCAATAAATGGTTTTGGTAAGAAAATAAGAGTTGTGATAAATGCAGATGAAAGTATAACAGTAGAAGATGAGGGTAGAGGTGTTCCTGTTGGAATGCATAGTAGCGGAAAAAGTACCCCAGAAGTTATTTATACAGTATTGCATGCAGGTGGAAAATTTGAAGCTGGTGGATATAAGGTATCAGGTGGGTTACACGGCGTTGGTGCTAGTGTTGTAAATGCCTTAAGTAAATATATGAAAGTTCAAATCAAAAAAGATGGTTTTGAATATGAAATAGAATTTGAAAATGGTGGACATATAAAAACACCACTAAAAAAAATAGGAAAAACAGGAAAAACAGGTACTACTGTAACATTTAAACCAGATGAAACTATTTTTTCAACTACTCATTTTTCTTTTACAGCAATATGTGAAAGAATGCAAGAAAGTGCCTTTTTATTAAAAGGATTAACAATCGAAGTAGAAGATGTAGCTGATCAAAAAAAAGAAACCTTCTTCTATGAAAATGGTCTAGAAGCATTTGTAGATTATTTAAATGAAGATAAAAATGTTCTTCACAAAACAGTCCATTTTTCAGGTACTAAGGAAGGAATTAATGTAGAAGTTGCTTTGCAATACACAGATAGTTATTCCGAAAACATTATTTCTTTTGTAAATAATGTAAAAACAGTTGATGGTGGAACACATGAAGTTGGTTTTAAAACAGCTATTACTAAAATATTTAATGACTATGCTAAAAATAATGGTTATTTAAAAAACAAAGACAAAACTTTTGAAGGACCAGACACAAGAGAAGGGTTGACTGCGGTTATTAGCCTACAAATACCAGAAAATTTATTACAATTTGAAGGTCAAACAAAAGGAAAATTAGGTACGCCGATTGCTAGACCCATTGTAGAAAGTATTGTATCCGAAAAATTACAGTTCTTTTTAGAAGAAAATAAACAAGTTGCTACTAATATAGTAGGTAAGATGTTAAAAAGCAAAAATGCAAGAGAGGCAGCAAGAAAAGCCAGAGATGAGGCTCGTAATGGCAAAGATAAAGGGAAAAAGGAAAAATTAATTAGTAGTAAGTTAACGCCAGCCCAATCAAAAAATCCAAAAATAAATGAATTATTTTTAGTCGAAGGAGATTCTGCCGGTGGATCTGCTAAAACAGGAAGAGATAGAAAATATCAAGCCATTTTACCACTTAGAGGTAAGGTGCTAAATACAGAAAAAACCAAAATGGAAGATATCTTCAAAAATGAAGAAATTAATACAATTATTCATACAATCGGAGCAGGCGTAGGAAGTGGCTTCGACGTAAAAGAGATTAATTATGATAAAGTAATTATTATGACAGATGCTGATGATGATGGGGCTCATATTCAGATTTTATTATTAACTTTCTTCTATCGTTATATGAAACCATTAATTGAGGAAGGCCATTTATATATTGCTCTACCTCCTCTTTATAAAATTGAAAGTGGAAAAGAAATAGCCTATGCTTGGGAAGAAACAGATCGACAAACTATTATTAATAAGTTGGGTAACAAAAAATATAAGATCAGTAGATATAAAGGACTAGGTGAAATGGATGCTAACCAATTATGGGAAACAACAATGGATCCTGCAACTAGAAGTATGATTAAAGTAAGTATTGGTGATGCTGCATTAGCAGAAAAACGAGTTAGTGTTTTGATGGGAGATAAAGTAGAACCAAGAAAAGAGTGGATAGAAGAAAATGTTGAATTTTCTATGGAAGATAATTACGAAATATAATGAGAACAATTGATTCTATTTGTCAAAGCTTAAAAATTGATAAAAAAGAGAATATATTATGTGATGTCTTACCTTTTCATTATCAAGGCGTTATAAAAGAAGAAACACTATTATTAAAAGAAATCCAAAAGGGAAATCATTATAAATTATACGTTGTATATGATGGACTGTTAATCACAGCAATATTTACTTCTTTACAACCACTTGAATTAATGTATACTTACTTAGAAAAACAACATTATTCTAAAATATTAGAACTATCTAATATGAGTGAAATAATAGAATTTCACATAGAATCCTTATAAAAATAAAAAAAACAGTTGACTTATAAATGACCTCTATGATATAATTTATTCGTTCAATTGTTTTGGGGAATTAGCTCAGCTGGCTAGAGCACCACGTTTGCACCGTGGGGGTCAAGGGTTCGAATCCCTCATTCTCCACCATATTGATATTTAACCTTTGATTTTCAAAGGTTTTTTGATGCTATGATAGTGAAAAATGTGAAACTAACAATTGTTCCAAAATTTGGTTTCATTCGATTAATATGATAGACATTGACAAAATGACATTTTTTTGAGAAAATGATAGCAGTGAAAAAGAGGTGGTTTCAAATGTATCAAGATAGAATATTACTTACAAGTAAAGAAATTTTAGAAAAGGATTTCAAAGTAGATACGAGAGGATATCGACCTCAAGAAGTGGATAAATTTCTAGATTTAGTGATTAGAGACTATGACACTTTTACATCAATTATTAAAGAGAGTGAAAGTGAAAAAAAAGAATTATTAGAAGACAATATTCGTTTAAAACAAGAAGTTAGAAATTTAAAGACTAAGTTAGAAGTTTTAAAAGATGGTTCTAATCGAGATGTTAGTAATGCAGATTTACTTAGAAGATTATCCAATTTAGAAAAAATAATTTATGGAAAAGAAGAATAATATTTTGACAAACGCTGTATTCATGTAATATAGAGGAAAGTCCATGCTCACATAGTCTGTGATGACTATAGTGTTCGTGTATAGGGAAAAAATAACCTATAGCAGTTTATAACTGACGGAGTTGAAATAGCCTAAATCTTTGACATGGCTAAAGTAAACGTAAAGGGCCAAAGAGACGATTAAGTCCAAAAGGATGGAAGTGGAACGTGGTAACCCCCGCGAGTGAGAAACCCAAATTATGGTAGGGGAATTCACATAAGAGAAACAGAATCAAGTGTGGAATCGAGTGATCGATAGATAAATGTTTGTCACCGTAAGGTACAGAACATGGCTTATAAAATATTATTTTTTTTAATGAAATCCTTGGGAAGGTGAATATATGAAAGAAATTGGTGAAACTTTAAAAGAGGCCAGGGAAAGTATTGGGGTTTCAGTAGAAGAAGTAGCTGGTGACTTAAAAGTTAGACCGAGTCAAATTCAAAATATAGAAGATGGCAATATGAAGGCATTTAAAGATATTTTATATGTAAAAGGTCTTGTAAAGGAATATTCAAAATACTTAGGTTTGGATTATGATGGTATGATTGATGATTTTAATGAATATATGTTTGATTATACATCAAAGATATCTTTATCAGATATTCAAAAAGCTAAGAAAAAAATAGAAAAGAAAAAAAATAAAGGAAAAAGAATTATATCTCCTTATACTTTAGAAAGAAAAAAGAAATCTAATTTGTTGACAATTGTTATGATCATATCAATTGTAGTATTAGTATTGGTTCTTATTTTTTTGATTGGAGATTTAGTAAAAACAGATCATAACAAAGACAACAATGGAAACTTAGTTGTAAGTAGTAGTCTTTAGGAGGCCATATGAATTTACCTAATAAAATCACTTTTGGACGTATTATATTAACTGCTGTTATATTAGTAATTTTATTATTTCCATTTGAAGCAGTTGGAATTTCTTTGCCAAATTTATTTATAAACGAATCTATTGTAATAGATATTCGTTATTTTATAGCAGGTTTCTTATTTTTACTTGCAGTTATATCAGATATTATAGATGGAAAATTAGCTAGAAAATATGAAATGGAAACAATAGCGGGAAAAATTATGGATGATATTGCTGACAGAGTTTTGGTTGATTCTACTTTGATCGTTCTTTCAGTAAATGGTTTTATTTCTTCCATTATTCCATTAGTAGTGGTAACGACAGAAGTTATCAATAATTCCATTCAAAAAAATTGTATAGAAGATATTAAAATAAAACGTAGTATTCAAAAAATTCAAAAATTTTTCATTCATACAGGTATTATTTTGACTCTATTTTATAATTTACCTTTTGAATTAGTGAATTTTAAAGTTTCTGATGTTTTATTAATGATTTCCTCTGTTTTATGCATTGTTATTTCTATTCAATATGTTACAAATAGCAAAAAATATCTAAAAATGCAATAATGCATTTTTTCTTTTTAAAATTAGGTATTTTATAATAAAATAGCAATAATATATATGAAAGCAAAAATAAAGTGAAACAAATGTTCGCATTTTTGTTGACAATTATAACAATTTAATATATACTTATTACTGTAAGGGAGGAATTAAAATGGTAAAAACAACTAGTGATAAAACATTAGACCAAGTATTATTAGATATAGAAAAACAATTCGGAAAAGGATCTGTTATGAAATTGGGTGATCATGAGCATCGTGAAATAGACACAATTTCAAGTGGTTCATTATCATTAGATATCGCTCTTGGCATAGGAGGATATCCAAAGGGAAGAATTATAGAAATATATGGGCCAGAATCTAGTGGTAAGACTACATTCGCACTTCACGCAATTGCAGAAGCCCAAAAATTAGGTGGAAGGGCTGCTTTTATAGATGCAGAACATGCTTTAGATCCAACATATGCTGCAAAAATAGGCGTTAACATCAATGAACTTTTATTGTCACAACCAGATAATGGAGAACAAGCTTTAGAAATTTGTGAGGCTTTAGTTAGAAGTGGCGCTATTAGTGTTATTGTAATTGATAGTGTAGCGGCATTAGTTCCACAAGCAGAAATTGAAGGTGAAATGGGAGATAGCCATGTTGGCTTACAAGCTAGATTAATGAGCCAAGCTTTAAGAAAATTATCTGGTGCTATCAACAAAACAAATACTATAGCAATTTTTATTAATCAATTACGTGAAAAAGTAGGTGTAATGTTTGGAAATCCAGAAACTACAACTGGAGGAAGAGCACTTAAATTCTATTCCTCAATTCGTTTAGATATTCGTCGTGCAGAACAAATAAAAGATGGAACAAATATTATTGGAAATAAAACATCTATTAAAGTTGTAAAAAATAAAATGGCACCACCTTTTAAAAGTTGTAATGTAGATATTATGTATGGTGAAGGTGTTTCAAAGGAAGGCGAAATTGTTGACTTAGCTAGTGAAGCTGGTATTATTGAGAAAAGTGGAGCTTGGTATGCTTATAAGGGTGAAAAATTAGGACAAGGAAAAGAAAATGTAAAAGAATTATTAAGAAATAAACCAGATTTACGTAATGAATTAGAAGAAAAAACACGAGAATATTACGGAATTAATAAGAAAAAAGAAGAAACAAAAAAGGAAAGTTAAAATTTCCTTTTTTTGATATAATGATTCGTTAAATCATTATATTCTACATGATAAGTGTTTTTATATTCTTTTAAATAATATTCCTTTAGTTCATCGATATTTTTTTTCATTTCAATAATTTCTTGCCTATTTAAAACTAATTTTTCTTTTTCGTTTAATAGCTTGCTATTATTTACTTTTAACGTTTCTATAATAGTAAAGTCCATTTTATGGGAGTAATTTTTAAAGGTTTTATAAAACATATTTCCTGAAGCAAATAAGAAAACTCCGTTTACAATAGATGAAAGTAAAAAATTTTGAAAAATAGTAAGAGAACTTATCATAATAGGGTTAAATATGATAAAAATACCACTAATAATGAACAAGAATGTGAGGCAAGCATAAATAATCCATTTTTTAGACTTTGACTTAGAAGGAGTGCTGTTCTCTAAATTATTAATTAACTGATGATTCAGAGCAATTTGGTTTGTTATTGAATTTATTTTATAATCTATATTAGATAATAATTTGTTGTATTTTTTTAGAACTAATTGGATATCGTTATTCATTTTGAATATTCCCCCCTGTTTTTCAGCTATGCTACCACATCCCATCACATAAGTCAAATTTTCTTGACAATTCAATAGAAATTCATTACAATGATATTAGTGAAATAATATTTTACTAAATAGAATGGAGGTCATTATGAATGAAATGATTTTATCCATTTTACTAGTATTAATTGGACTTTTTGTTGGCATTATTATAATGTTTATTATTAATTATCTTAAGGGAATTTCTGCTTCATCTAAGGCAGAAAAAATAATCGAAAATGCAAAAAAAGAAGCAGATAAAATAAAAAGAGATAACATCTTAGAAAGTAAAGAAGAAATACATAAATTAAAAATTGAAGCAGAAAAAGAAATTAAAGAAAAAAAGGCAGAAGTAATAGATTCTGAACAACGTTTACTAACACGCGAGAACAATATTGAACGTAGAGATCAAACGTTACAAAATCGCGAACAAATGTTGGAAGAAAAAGAAAATTTATTAATTAATAAACAAAAAGAAATTCAATTAGAACAAGCAAAAGTGGAAGACATAAAAAATGAGCAAATCAATGAATTAGAAAAAATAGCAGGTTTAACTAAAAAACAGGCAAAAGATATGGTTTTAAAAAAAGTAGAAGATATGATGAATTTAGAGATATCGGTCTACATCAAAGAGAGAGAAACAGATGCCAAATTAGAAGCTGATAAAAAAGCAAAATCATTACTTGTATCTTGTATGCAAAAATATGCTGGTGATGTAGCTAATGAGCAAACAGTTACAGTTGTTACTTTACCAAATGACGAAATGAAAGGAAGAATTATTGGTAGAGAAGGTAGAAATATCAGAACAATTGAAGCGGTAACAGGCGTTGACTTAATTATTGATGATACACCTGAAGCAATTGTACTATCTAGTTTTGATCCTTTAAGAAGAGAAATTGCTCGCGTTACCATTGAGGGGCTTATTAAAGACGGAAGAATTCATCCTACTCGTATTGAAGAACTATATGATAAAAGTTTAAAAGAAATTACATCACAAATTAGAGAATATGGTGAATCTGCTTTATTTGAACTTGGAATTACAAAAGTAGATCCTGAATTAGTAGAATTAATTGGTAAGTTACATTTTAGAACAAGTTATGGACAAAATGCATTAACGCATTCCATTGAAGTCGCCCATCTGTCAGGATTATTAGCTAGTGAATTAGGCGAAAATGTTGTAATAGCCAAAAGAGCAGGATTACTTCACGATATTGGAAAAGCAATTGATCATGAAGTAGAAGGCAGTCATGTTACTTTAGGAAGTGATCTAGCGCATAAATATGGAGAAAATGAAATTGTCATTAATGCAATAGAATCTCATCATGGAGATACGGAAGCAACAAATGTTATTTCTGTTATTGTAGCAATTGCTGATACTTTATCTGCATCACGTCCAGGGGCTAGAAATGACTCTTTAGAAAATTATATTCAAAGATTACAAGATCTTGAAAATATTGCTAACAGTATGGAAGGGGTAGATAAAACTTACGCAGTTCAAGCTGGTAGAGAAATTAGGGTAATTGTAAAACCAGAAGAAGTAGATGATTTAGGAAGCTATAAGGTGGCACGTGATATCAAAACAAAGATAGAAAATGAATTACAATATCCTGGTACAATCAAAGTAACAGTTATCCGTGAAACTAGAGCAACAGAAGAGGCAAAATAAAAATTTTATCAAAAAAAATAGGTACTTGAAAAAGAGTATCTTTTTTGATAAGATAGATGTGTAAATAAAAATAGTAATATAGTTTGTAGATAGCAAA
>OIZF01000017.1_pt1 | contig 109199 bp, 107 predicted proteins | sample 1588471 | NCBI WGS metagenome assembly OIZF01 (sample SAMN03283279) | human gut metagenome | biome: human-associated habitat; material: feces | host: Homo sapiens | place: Peru | collected 2012
ATGAGGGGATACAGACCATGAATAAGATCATAGAAAAATTAGAAAAGAAGATTCCAAAGTGGATCAGAAACAAGCTGGAAGAAACCAAAAGTGTGCTGGAATGCTTTTTCCATCAGGATAAGAAGTATGTGCTGCATCTGAAGCAGGACCATGACCACCGGATTATATTGTGTGCATCCAGCAGACGGATTCCACAGTATCTGGACCAGATGTTATGGAGCAGAGGAATGGGAGCGATTCTGACAAGCGGAACTTTAAAAACCGGACAGGGATTTTCCCACATTCGGAAAATGACAGGATTACAGAGAGTGCGGAGAGTCCGGGAATATGTGGCAGACTCCCCGTTTGAATATCAGAAGAACTGTCTGTTATATCTGCCAAAGAATTTGAAGACATGCAGAAGAGAAAGTCAGGAAGAGGCAGAGATGATAGCAGGCCATATCCATTCACTGATCTGTTCGACTTACGGGCATACGCTAGTGCTGTTTACATCTTATCATTTGATGGGAAACGTTTACCAGATGTTAAGGGATGAAATTCCGTTCCCGATGATAGAGGTGTGGAGACATTCACCGGAAGAGATCACAAGATTTAAACAGATGGACAATGCTGTCCTTTTTGCAGCCGGCTCCTGTTGGGAAGGAGTAGACTTCCCTGGAGATATGGTATCTTCGCTGATTATAGTAAAACTGCCCTTTGCTGTTCCTGATCCCATCAGTGAAGCACAGAAGAAGGAATATGCCAGCCTGAAAGATTATATTCAGGCAGTGATTGTTCCAGACATGCAGAAAAAACTAAGACAGGGATTCGGACGTGCTCTCCGCACCGAGACAGATACTTGTGTCGTGTCCATTTTAGACGAGCGTGCAGGAGAAGGTGGCAGGTATCATGAGGAAGTAATGTGTGCGCTTCCGAGCTGCAAGATGGCAAAAGATATCAAGGATGTCCAGCACTTTATTCGAAACCGGAAAGGCGTGGAATACTACCTGTAACCGTTCGTGGTTCTGCTACAGAAAAAGCAGATTTTGCACGAAAAGTTTGGTGGTATTTCAAGGGCGTTTTCGGTGGGATTGTTGGTATTGATGAATAGCTATTTCGGCATGAAGTGGGTATACTGTGTATAGCGTTAGAGGAAAGGAGGCAGCTTATGATATACAAGGTGGAAACGATAAAAGATGGAACAGAAAAATATTTTTTCATCAGAAATCTGGAAACAATGAGTATTGAAGAACTGCCAAGTAAATATCTAATGCATAAGATTAAATGTAAACGTTCACCAAATACAGTGAAACGCACAGCATTTTCAATCTGCTATTATATGAAATATATGGCAGAGAAAGAAATGGAACTCACAGAAGTCTATCAGTTAGATTATGAAAAACAGACAGAACACTTTGTGGAATTTTTATACTGGCTTAAAGCCGGAAACCATACAGAGCAAACGGCTGGAGAAAAGAAGTGTCCGAATGAAGGAACCTGCAACGCATACTTAAAAGATGTGTTCAGGTTCTATTTATTTATAGAGGCAGAATATGAACAGTACGGAAGTCTCAAAACCTTATCGTATAACCAGATTATAGCGGTTAATCAGGTGGGAGTAAAAAAGGTACTGCGGAATCATTCTTTTAAAGCCTATCTGAAGGAAGAGGAACATCGTGGGAGAACAGCAAAAGAAAATCAGATTATTACAATTTTACAGGCCTGTACGAACCGAAGAGATCAGCTTCTGTTACTTATGTTAGCAGAAACCGGATACAGAATTGGGGAACTACTGGGAGTAAAATATGTCAAAGATATTGATTATAGGAATCACATGATAAGGGTATGCTTCCGGGAAGATAATGAAAATGAAGCGAGAGCCAAAAATGCGGAATACAGAAGTGCCAAGATAAGTAATGATACGTTTGAATTTCTCATGGATTATCTGGCAAAATATCGGAAAATCCTGCAACATCAGGATTACCTGTTTGTGAATATCATGGGTGAGAACATTGGAAAGCCATTAAGAGTGGACAGTGTATATGATATGTTGGACCGAATGGAAAAGAAAACCGGAGTTAAAATCACACCCCACATGTTACGTCACTATTTTGCAAATATGCGAAAGCAGGCAGGATGGGAACTGGAAATGATCAGTCAGGCATTGGGGCATAAACATTTGGATACGACTATAAAGTATCTGGACTGGCTGGATGATGAACTGATAGAAGCAAGTAATGAGTTTTATGCACAACACACTGCTATTTATGGGGCGGAACGTCTGCTGGAGTAGGGAGGTGTGAGAAATACCTATATATTTATTGCAACAGGCAGAACACATAACAGAATCTGAAGTAGATATTGAGAAGAAAAAGCAGGAACTATATTCAGAAATTGATGCACTTGGAATAAAAAGCGATTCAAGAATTAACAAATTGAAAAAGTTCTTGGCAGATAGAAAAATCTGGCATCTGGAAGAAATGGATTATCCTTTGCGAAATTCGTATGAACAATATTTAAGAGGACAGATACGATCACAAATTGTATCTTTCTATTTGAAAATATATGATACGGTAAAACAACAACATATCTATCAACAAATGCAGACGCTAAATGGAAAGCGGATATATGAATGGAAATATCAAAATAAAATTTATTTTCTGAAGTATTATCCGGAAAAGGAAATAGCTGAGACCTTTGAAACTTCTTATAAAACAAACCTATTGGTGTGGGATTTTACACAAAATTGTTCAGAAGTTTTAAAGAAACAAATTTTTTATACGTTGAGTCGTATCATTGCCAATACTTCAATGTCTAAGGCTTATAGAAATGTCAGGTTAAAATCCTTAAAACTTCTTTATGATTCTTGTGTTCAGTTAAATATTACGGATATTGGATTGCTGGAAATGGAACAAGTGGAAACTATTTTAAAGAATTTTCCCGAAACGAGTCAACGAAGTATTTTAGGTGAATGCAGAAGAGATGCGTTTATGCAGCAGGAACAGATCCAATGGGAAGCAAATGTATGGTATCTGGAACGATTACATCTTGGAAAACATCGGATAGACGAAAGTAAATCCTTAATTAGCATTTCTTTTATGGAAGTCAAGGAAATACAGAATCGAGAAATTTTACAGGCATACATGAAATATGAACTGGGAATTACTGGACAGGCAGTCAGCACGATTGTACGAAGATTTGTATGTATTAGAAATTTTATTGAACTGCTGGAACAAGAAAAGATACTGGCGATTCATGCAACTGTCGCAGAAGTAAAAAAGTATGCAGACGGCTTGCGAGAACGGGGAATACAGGCAAAGGGATTTAATGAAAGAATTTTCGGTATCGGTCATTTTTATAAATTCATGGAAGTTAAACAGTATATTACAAGAATGCCATTCCGAATTGAATATTTCCAACAAAAAGAAGTAATAGTACATCATGATCGTAGCGTTGAGGAAACAGTATATATGGAAATTTTGAAAAAATTATATCTTTTTCCAGAGCGATTACGATGTATGTTCCTACATCTGTGGTGTCTAGGATTACGGGCGAGTGAAGTGTGTACATTGAAAGGAAATGCTTATTATCAGCAGGGCGAGGATTATTGGATTCAGGTGTATCAGGTCAAAATGAAGAATTATAAAAGGATTCCAATCCCACAGGCACTTTATCAGATTATGAAAGTATACTTGAAAAAACATGAAATTCAGCCTGAAGAATTCATTTTTAAAAACAGCAGAGGTGGTGCTTGTCTATATGGTACATTCCGAACTCAGATGATAGAAGCGTGCCGGGAAAATAAGATTGCAAATGGAGAATATTTATTTCAATCACACGATTATCGACATACAGTAGCAACTATGTTTTATGACAGTCATGTATCACTGCAAAGTATCAGGGATTATCTTGGACATACTTATGAAGAGATGACAAGACAGTATATTGATTATATGCCGCAAAGGATTGCAAAAGCAAATGATGAGTTCTTTGAAATGCAAGGAAGTAGTTTAGCATCATGGCTAAAGAAAGAGGAAAAAGATGGAAAATGATATTATATACTTCAGCGATTTCCCCAATTTACAAGAAACAGGGACACGTAAGGATAATGGAAAATTTGATTTAACGTTGCTTCCAACGCAAGAATTAAAGGAAGAGTTTCGAGGTTATATTATGTATCGCTGCAAAAACGGAACGTTTAGAGCATTGATTCAGGATCGAACAGCTTATAATCATATTGCAAAGTTTTTGAACAGCAGAATAAATCGGAGAATCAAAAGCCTTGGAGATAGAAATCCAGAAAAATGGATATCACTTTTAAAAGGCTGGATGTTAGAACAGGGAATAACTATTGTAAAAGAAAAGAAGAGTGTGTATGGTACAGTAAGCTATGGCGAAGCAGTGACGATATTATATTTCAGAAACGTACTGAAATTTTTAGGGCCAGAAGATTTACGGGATGAGATAGAAAAAGATGTTTGGGAACTAAAAAATCTGGATATTAAAATCAGATCCAATCCAATTTATAATGTAAAAACACTGGATTTCAGAAAAATATATCAGCCAGATATCAGGGAAGAATGTAAGAAAGCTGTTTATATGAATCTGCAGTATGAAGCAATAGGAACTGTACAGGGAGAATTGACAATAATGAGGATATTCTCAGAATATCTCCAAAAAGAGTATTCCAAAATAAAAAGCTGCAGTGAAATAGACAGAGAAGTGTTGGAAGAATTTTTGATACATCTGTCAACAAAAGATACTTCCCATAGTGCGAATAGTTCTTATGTAATTTCATTAAGACGACAGTTAGAGACAATCGGAAAAATTTACAGCTATGAAAGATTGGAGCATTTATTTATTAATACGGATATTCCACCGGAAGTAAATGCAGAATTTAGAGTGTATTCTGATGATGAAATGAAACGACTGAATGCGGAAATTACACAGATGGATGTACAGATTGCAAGATGTCTTCTGATACATCAGATGCTTGGAACTAGGATATCAGATACCCTTACACTGAGACCAGATTGTCTGACGAGAGAAAATGGCCAAGATATGATTGAAATATATCAAGTTAAAACTAAAAGATATAAAAAACCGATCAGTAAAGAACTTGCAAAACTGTTACAGAGTTCTATTGAATATACACAGGAAAAGTTCGGTGATACAGAATACATATTTGTTAATGAAAAAGAACCTGACCGCCCGATGCAGTATATGGCTATAAAAACAAAAGTCATGTCCATGATACAGGAAAAGCAGTTGAAAGATGATCATGGCGAATTATTCGGGTTTGGAACGCACATGTTCCGGCACTACTATGGCGTCAAACTTACAGAAATGCATCTGGATGACTGGACGATAGCGAGACTATTGGGGCATAAAAGACTGAATAATGTACAGCATTACCGGAAAATGAGCAATCAAAGAATGGCAGACGAAACCAGAGAAGTAAGACAGAGGATGAGTGACATCATATATATGAGTCTGGCAAGATGGGGTGAAGAATATGAGCAAATACGACAAGATGATTGAGGAAAATCAGAGAAAAAGTAAAGAGAAAATTGAACTGGCATTGCAAGCAATACAAGATATGCTGGCAAATAAAGAACGTATCAGCGTTCCAAAGCTGATGAAGAAAACTGGATTGTCGAGAGGATTCTTTTATAAAAATCCAACCGTCCGGGATACATTGAACCAAGCAGTAGAGCAACAGGCCGGAATGATAGATCCAAGAAGAGAAATTCTGAACATGGCGATGGAAAAACAGATTGAACTGTTGAACCAGAAGGTGGCAGCTCTGAGCAGAGAAAATAAGGAACTGAAGAGAAAGAACGAAAAGTTACAGAAGGCATTACGGAAACAGGATTTGAATTTTATTAAGAACTTATAACATTGAAAATAATAAGATGGAAGAGATGTGTGCAGACACATCTTTTCATCGTTGAGGATAAAATATATAGAATGAGAATGGGATTGTTTTATGGTATACTAAAAGTGAAATGCTAACTTTGATATGAGGTATAAAACAATATGACAGAAATACAAATTAAAAATTTAATTAAAGAATATGAAAAAGAATATATTGAGTTTATGGAAATTGAGAAATTACCACAGTATAAGATAGATTTTTTTGAAATTAATGTTGAGGAAAGCGATGCAGCAGGATTCGCTTCAGCCGCCCAAGCTTACTATAATACGAAAACAGATGAACATATATTAAGGATATGCAAAAGTTCGGAAATACCAAGGTATATTGTGTTTCATGAATTTACGCATATTTTAGATACGGAAATGTATGCAAAGCAAGATTCTTGGAAATATATGGCTTTGTCTGGTTATACAGAATATCATGCAGCACAAGTTGAATTGATGATAATGTTAGGAGCAGATAGTATACAAACTCAAGATTTTTCATTTACAGTTGATGTTGAAATAGGTAATAGTACAGTTAGGAATTACCTAAACTCAAGACATCAATTAGTAGTGAATATGATGAATAGAACAGATTTTCCAAGAGATATTGAAGCATTAAAAACAACGGTAGGTGTGCTATATAATTATTTTGGAGTGCGTTCTATATGTAAAATGTATGCGAAAGATTATACTGAAGAAGTGGATAACACAATTATTATTCAGAAACTTTCAAAAGTATTATTTGAAGAGATAAATAGCTTTATGGTTGGATGGTTTAATGAAGCACAAGTAGAGCTGAGCTTTGTGTCATATATGAAAATAATGTGGCCTATGCTTCAAAGCTATTTTGGAAAAGAATGAAAGATAGTAACAGTAAACACAGTTTTGTATACAGTTAAACCCAGTAAAATCAACGCATGAGGGGAACTGGCTACATTTTAATTCCCTATCTGGTGGTATGTGGCTCCGACAATTATTAATACTTTTTTAGAAGCCTATGATTTCAGCGGTAAAAAGATTGTACTTTTTGCAACATCCGGAGGAAGTGGATTCGGTAATACTATAAAGGAATTGCAACCGTCCGCACCAGATGCAGTTATCACAGAAGGCAGCCTGTTAAATCGTGGAACGAAACAGGAAATCAGTGAGTGGGTAAAATCTTTATAAATAATAGTGCTATGGAGGTATACAGAATATGGAAAAGATAATTCAGACAGCAGGAAAAAATGCACTTGGTGAATTTGCACCGGAGCTTGCACATTTTAATGATGACGTGCTTTTCGGTGAAAACTGGAACAACCAGGATATCGATATAAAAACAAGAAGTATCATTACAGTGGTTGCTCTGATGGCTTCCGGAATTACGGATTCTTCTTTAAAATATCATCTTCAAAATGCAAAAAATCATGGTGTGACACAAAAAGAGATTGCTGCAGTGATCACACATGTCGCATTCTATGCAGGATGGCCAAAAGCATGGGCTGTTTTCAATCTTGCAAAGGAAGTGTGGGCGACAGGTGAAGGAGATTTGCCATACGAAGAGGAAGCGATGCGGGCGCATGCAAAAAAGATGGTATTTCCAATTGGTGCACCAAACGATGGCTTTGCACAGTATTTTTCGGGCAGAAGTTTTCTTGCACCGATTTCTACTTCTCAGGTTGGAATTTTCAATGTGACATTCGAACCTGGATGCAGAAATAACTGGCATATTCATCACGCAAAAAGTGGCGGAGGACAGATTCTGGTATGTGTTGCCGGAAGAGGATATTATCAGGTAGAAGGTAAAGAAGCTGTAGAAATGAAGCCAGGCGACTGCATCAATATTCCGGTAGAAGTGAAACACTGGCATGGCGCCGCACCGGATGAATGGTTTTCACATCTGGCAATAGAAGTTCCGGGCGAAAATGGTTCCAACGAATGGCTTGAACCGCTAAGTGATGAAGAATATGGGGAATTAAAATAAGCAGGTGAATGAAATGTTTGATAACAGTATTGTATTGAACAATGGAGTGAAAATTCCATATATACGCTTCAGCTTGGTGCAATTTCGCTGCCAAAAACAAGTAATCCCGAACATATGAAGAGTAATGCCCAACTAGATTTTGAAATTAGTGCTGAAGACATGGAACTATTAAAGCATTTTAAGAGAATTGAGAGCTATGGTGACAGTGGAATCTTCCCAGTTTATGGTGGAAAGATGTAAGAAATTTAACAACGATCTGACAATCCGTTGGTAATCCAAATATTGAACAACAACTTAATATCATTAATAGCAAAGCTATAAGATTTCAAAAATGGAGTCTTATAGCTATTTTGTGGAAAAAAGTAGATTATGGAGACAGTTTTATGATAATGCATACCTTCGCAGACTGGGGCAACACAGGGCAGAATATGACAGAAAGCATTGAAAATACTACGGTTTCGACTACTAAGGCACATGAGCGGAATCGGGATAAATGCAAACGTGTTGGGAGAAATTATTACTAGTAAGGGACTACTTAGACTCAATGTGGTAGATTTTTATCGATGAAAATAAAAAACTATTGCATTTTTTTTGCTTTTTGAATATACTATATGTAACAGAGTTGCCCGAAGTCTTTTTGGCATTGGGGACCAAGCTGAGACTTGTGCTCAGCTTTTTTACGTTAAGGAGAGATTTTATGGATTTGAAAAAACCATTGACTTTCGATGAACAATTGGATAAGTTAGCAGCCCATGGTATGATTATCACAGACAGAGAGAAAGCAAAAGATATTTTGAAAAGAGTAAATTATTATCGTTTTACGGGTTATGCTTTACAATTCAGACAAGCCCCTTCTGGTAGTGACTATATAGTGGGAACTACATTCGAAACGGTATATCATCTATATAAGGTGGATGAAATATTACGTGATACATTCCGGCGGTATATTGAAAAAGCAGAAGTATATTATAGGACGCAAATTGCATATGGATTTTCAATTGCTAAATGTACGGAAACTCCGTATGATCAGCATTATGATGAGAATAATTTCTATAACAAAAAGGGTTACAGGGAAGTTATGGGAAATTTCAGCAGGGAGAAAAATTATTATAAAGATAGCCTGATTGTTAAGCATCATAAAATGAAATATTCTAGTAAAATGCCATTGTGGGTTATTGTGGAATTAATGTCTTTTTCTAATATGTCTAAATTATACAGCTCCATGTATTATTCAGAAAAAGATGCCATTGCTCATATGGTTGGAGTTGGAAGAGATACATTAGAAAATCATCTTCATTGTTTATCGGTTTTACGAAACAAATGTGCGCATGCGGCTAGAATGTATAATACAGATTTTAATCCTCCGGCAAAGTTTACAACGTCATTTTTGAGAAAACATCCAGAAATAAAGAATAATTCATTATTTGCGTATACGCTGGTCTTGTTAAAAAGATTACCAGATGCGAGTAGTAAAAAATCCTTGATCCAAACCGTGGAAAATGTGATAAGTGAGTATAGTGATGATATTGACTTGAAGTTGATTGGATTCCCGGAAAACTATATGGAAATCATGAAAAATAATTTGTGACAAATAAATAATTTTATCTTTGATATTAAATATAACGAAAAAGAAGGGCGTGTGAAAAGACGAGAGTTTTTTCATGCGTCCTTTTGCTTATGTTTATAATAATGTGTTTATCAAACAGAATTTTGACAATTATGATGGAGAAGTACCTGTATGGGTGGTCGTTGAAGTCCTTTCGTTCGATACATTGTCGAAGATAATTAAGAATTTGAAAACAGGTACCGGAAGCTCATATTCTATCTTGGCGTCAAATTATCAGTATAGATCGAAAAAAGGAAATTTGGTAAATCCGTCACAGAAAATGCTTACTTCATGGATACAGGGTGTTTCAGTATTGCAGCAAAGAATCTTCCTGCGGATTGGAAAGAGCATTTAAGTGCATAAATATAGTGGAATTGCATAAAATAATAAAGCAGACCTAACCAAGCATCTGGCTCAAACCGGTTAGGCTTTCGGCGGAGTGTTACGATAAGCACTTCGCCATTTTTATTTTGATAAAGAACATCCACCTTTTACATATAATCGCACAATTTGAACGAAAAAAGTCTCATGATTATGTGTGAAAATGAAAGTAAAACTTATTAGATGATATAATCTATAAATACAAAATTGGAAAGAATATTTGGGGATTATAGGAATCTGTTTTATTAAATCTATCTGACTAGGAAACAGTTTGTTATATCGGCTAATAAATAGTGTGGCGGGCGAAAAGAATGGCGTTTTTGCCGATAGTGTGATATACTAATCAGTAGATTAGTACGTTTTGGAGTTGATTTATGATGGAGGATGGTAGATGAAATACCTTTTAGTTGCTGATATAGCAAAAAAATGGAATATGTCAGAGCGCAGTGTTAGAAATTACTGTGCCCAGGGGCGTGTGAATGGAGCATATCTTATCGGTAAGACATGGAATATTCCAGAAAACGCAGAGAAACCAGAGCGTATCAATAAGAAAAAAGAAGAACCGATTACGCTACTGGATATTCTAAAAGAGCAGAAGGCCAGTAAATATCCAGGTGGGATTTATCATAAGACACAGATTGATTTGACCTATAACTCTAACCATATGGAAGGAAGCCGCCTGACACACGATCAAACCAGATATATATTTGAAACCAACACTATTGGTGTAGAAAAAGAAGTGCTGAATGTGGATGATGTGATCGAAACAGCAAATCACTTCCGTTGTATTGACATAATTATTGATCATGCGAAAGCAACTTTGACGGAGAAATTCATCAAAGAACTTCATTTGGTTTTGAAGAATGGCACCAGCGATTCCAGAAAAGAGTGGTTTGCTGTTGGTGATTATAAGAAGCTTCCGAATGAAGTTGGTGGCGTGGATACAGCCCTTCCGGAAGAAGTTGCAGATAAAATGAAGGCATTGCTGACGGAATACAATACCAAAGAAGAAAAGACCTTTGCGGATATTCTTGATTTCCATGTGAAATTTGAGCGGATTCACCCATTCCAGGACGGAAACGGTCGTGTGGGCAGATTGATTATGTTTAAGGAGTGTCTGAAATACAATATTGTTCCGTTCATTATTGAGGACAATTTGAAGATGTTCTATTATCGTGGATTGAAGGAATGGGGTAACGAAAAAGGATATTTGATAGATACCTGTCTGACAGTACAAGATAAGTATAAAACGTATTTGGATTATTTTAGGATTATGTATTGAAATTGAACAAAACAATATGATGTGTGGGGTGAATAAATGCTTATTTATGCAGGTACAAAAAGTGATTTTATGATTGATACAGAGAATGATTGTTTGGAAACAAAATTATATGAAAATATAAAATTAAAGATGAACCGAACGACAGGATTAAGTGAGCTAAATGCCTGGAGAAATTCATTAAAAGAAATGTATATTACATTGAATGATTCTGATATTCCAAAGGATGCAGGTGTGGCGATTGAATATAATATTCCCCAGACTTCAAAACGGGTAGATTTTCTTATTTCTGGTTATGGATTGAATGGAAAAGGAAATGTTGTTATTGTTGAATTGAAACAATGGGAGAAATTAACAGCTATAGATGGTCAGGATGCAATTGTTGAAACATATACGGGTGGAGCGAACCGAAGAGTTGTACATCCATGTTATCAAGCTTGGTCTTACGTAGCGTTAATCAGAGATTATAACGAATATGTTCAGGATAACGAAATCGGTCTTCATCCCTGTGCGTATCTCCATAATTATCCAAGAATCGAAAATGACCCATTAGATAAAGAACAATATCAGGATATTATGAAAGAGACTCCTGCATTTACTTATGGACAAAGGGAAGCTCTTCGTACATTTATCAAAAAGCAAATTGTAACAGGTGACAAAGAGGATACACTGCTGAAAATTGAACATGGAAAAATTAAACCTTCTAAACAACTTCAAGATGCACTTTTAAATATGCTTAAAGGGAATCAAGAATTCGTTATGTTGGATGAACAGAAGGTTGTATATGAAAGTATTCTTGATTATTCTTGTCAGTGTCAAAAAGATGGTAAAAAAAGAACGATTATTGTAGAAGGTGGTCCCGGAACCGGAAAAACAGTCATTGCAATTAATCTACTGGCTGAACTCACGAATCGAATGCAATTTGTTCAATATGTTTCAAAAAATGCTGCACCGAGAACAGTATATCAATTCAAATTAAAGGGACATATGAGGAAAAACAGTGTAGATAATCTCTTTAAAGGTTCTGGAAGTTATACCGAAGCACCAAGAAATTCAGTCGGAACATTACTAGCTGATGAAGCCCATAGGCTTAATGAAAAATCCGGTATGTTCCAAAATATGGGAGAGAACCAGATAAAAGAAATCATTTATGCCGCTGCTTGTAGTGTGTTTTTTATTGATGAAAGTCAGAGAGTTACATTATCAGATATTGGAAGTGTAGCTGAAATAGAGAAGTGGGCGGTTTTGGAAAAATCAGAAATTATAAAAATGCAGCTGGTTTCTCAGTTTCGCTGTAATGGTTCTGACGGATACCTGGCATGGTTAGATCAAGCATTGGGAATTCGTGAAACAGCAAATTATGATCTTGACGGAATTGATTACGATATTCGTATCTGTGATACACCTGCAGAAATGGAAGCAATTGTGGTTGAAAAGAATCGTGCCAGAAATAGAGCAAGAATTCTCGCAGGTTATTGTTGGAATTGGCCGAAGGCTACTAGAAACAATACGAACTTCCATGATATTGAGATTGGAGAATATTCCATAAGCTGGAATCTAAATGGTGGGGATGCTTTTGCAATCAGTGAAGAGTCAGTTCATGAAGCTGGATGCATTCATACATCACAAGGACTAGAATTCGATTATACAGGTGTCATCATTGGTGATGATATGCGATTTGAAAACGGGAAAGTGATTACAGATTACACAAAACGTGCAAAGACCGATAATTCCTTGAAAGGAATAAAAACACTAGCGAAGAAAGATAAAGAAAAAGCAGATCAGGTCGCAGATGAAATTATAAAAAATACATACAGAACACTCATGACAAGAGGTATGAAGGGATGTTATGTATATTGCACGGATGACGCTTTGGCACAATATTTTAAGAAACTGTTAAAACAAAAGTGATAAAGGAATAAAAGTTTATGAAAGAAAAAACAATAGAGCGTATTCGCAAATTTACAGAAGACCGAGATTGGGATCAATTTCATAGTCCAGCAAATCTTGCAAAATCGATTGTGATTGAGGCAGCAGAGTTATTAGAGTGTTTCCAATGGAGTGATACAGAGTATGATTTGCAGCATATAAAAGAAGAACTGGCAGATGTACTTGTTTATTCACAAAATCTTCTTGATAAATTGGGACTTGATGTTGATGAAATCGTGAATATGAAGATGAAACAGAATGAAGCAAAGTATCCGGTAGATAAAGCAAAAGGAAATGCAACGAAATATACGGAGCTGTAGTCTGCTTATTATTAAAGGTGTGATTGGAAGAAATTTGATGTGTTGTTTTGAAACAGGGATATTTTATTGATTTTTTAGGAAGAAGATTGCAGACTACGTTGAGTGTGGTGCTGTCAATAACAGGATAAGGATAAGAATCCCGGAGGTTCTTGCAAAACAGGGCATTCTGGGGCAAAACGAGGAGAAAAGAATTATGTTAAAAATACTATTCATCTGCCACGGCAGGAGTTTCTCTTTTGCTTAAATCTCCTTATTTTATGCGGTTTTCCTCACAATAGGAGAGTGCATTACAACGATTTTACAACTTTTGAAAAAGTGTTCCGATATGACTGGAATGGGAGATAGCACAATACCGTGTATCCCCCATTTTTTAATTTGTCGATTGTGCTTACTTCACTCTAATTTCAAATTTCAAGATTGCTTTCATCATTTCTGTATAAATTTGACCTTTTAATTCTTCATCAACCTGCATAGTGATTTTACCACTTTCAGAGTGGTAAAGCGGACGTAAGCACAATTTACAGATATAAGCGTCATAAAACTTTAAAATCTCTCTTATGGCATTTTCATTTCCAGCAGACGCTTGACATATTACTTTTAATGTAGGGTAGTCATATTCTTTTTTCATTGGTTTAATTTCTCTCTTTCAATAGTGTTTTTAGTTTCTTCAATCCGTTACTTCTCCTGCGATAAATAGCAGAACGTGATACTTGATACAAGTATGTAATTTCTTTGTCCCGCATGCTTTGGAAATAGTGTAATAAAATTACCTCACGCTCTTTATCTGATAACTTATATAAAGCATTAGCAAGCTTTTCATTCGATACTTGGATTGTATAATTCAAGACTTTAAAAGGAATATAATTACAAGAATAATTATCTTCTGTTCCTTGCTCAAATATTTTCATATCTGATAATTCACAGAATAAAGTTTCACGTTTAGAATGTCGTGCAAACTGCCTGTTCCTGCTTTTTACTGTGCATTTAATAACAGTCATCATCAAAGCATTAAACTGTATTCTGATAATATGCTCGAAAGAAGATGTGTGCATAATCTCACCCCCTTTCTGCATACGCCGAAATATATAAACGTAAATACCGTTTATACCCTGTGAAAATATGGAAAAAGAGTAAGAAAAAAGCTCACGCAAAATAAAATATTTGCATGAGCTAAGATAATAAAATACTCAGTTGTAATTTCTACTGTTTAATCAGTTGGATTGATTTTATGGGTAAGTACATAGCATACCCCTATAATTGTAATAATTACCACCCCTATAACAAAGAGCCAGTTTTCTTCGTATAAATCCATACCAGCTATATAAAATTGTCTAATATAAAAGAAAACGATTGCACTTATGATTGTCATTGGAACTGATTTTTTAATCATGCCAATGACAAATGTCCCGATACCTAATGTGCAAAATGTAATAATCGCTTTCAGTGCTGTTGGTATCCAATAAGACAAGACTGAAATTCTAAATTCTCCCTCTATGAGTTCCCAGCATTTATCTGCAATCACAATAAATATTCCACAACAAATATATCCGACAATCATAGAAAACATCACAAGTAATGTTATAAGAAGTAATTTTGCAATCATCAATTTTCTACGGTCTATTGGATAGGAGAACATAACTAAAATGGTTTTATGATTGTATTCGTTTATAATATATGTAGCAACCAGAACTGAAAACAAGGTAATGTAATAAACACAGAATATCATTCCTACTGTTGAAAAGGCTGTTTCATAATTAGATTTTATTGTTGAACTGTCATTTAGTCCTACAAACAGAAAATACATACTAATGAAAATTCCAATCATTGAGAATATGACATATTTTTTTAATCCCACTTTTTTTAATTCAAGCCTCATTAAGTGTGTCATAAATTTTCCACCACCTCTGTTCCTGTAATTTGGAAGAAATAATCTTCTAAGGAATTTTGTTTGCGTCCAATGCTGTTAATACCAACACCATTTTGAACCAATAAAGCAGAAATCTCTTTTACAGCTTTTCCTAAATCATAAATTTCAATACGATTTTCTGAAACAATTTTGAAATTCCGTATTCCACATTCATGTTCAAGAACATAACCAGCCAATTCTATATCATCAACCTCTACTTCTACATAATCTGTTTGAAATTTATGCACATCAGACATAGATATTTCTTTCATTAATTTTCCACTTTGGATAACGCCAATCGTATCTGCAATCTGTTCTACTTCGGAAAGAATATGACTGGAAATGAAAATGGTTATTCTATAATCTGTATTTAGTTTTCGGAATAATTCTCTCATTTCTCGTATTCCCTCAGGGTCAAGAGCATTGATTGGTTCATCAAGTATCAATAGTTCGGGTTTTGTTAAAATGGCTCTAGCGATTGCAAGACGTTGTTTCATTCCCAAAGAATATTGAGATATTTTTTTATCAGCGTCTTTTAACAGTCCCACACATTCTAATACTTCCTTGATATGGTTCTTGTTATGATAGCCCATATATTCACAATGCAAGTCAAGATTTTCTCTTGCAGTTAATTTTTCGTAAAAATAAGGGTTTTCAATAATCGAACCAATCCTTTTTAATATTTCAAAATCACTCTCAATGACTTTATTGCCGAATATAACGATTTCTCCGGAATTAGCTTGAATTAAGTTAAGTAACATTTTCATCAAGGTACTTTTTCCAGCTCCGTTTGGACCGACAAAGCCATAGATTTCTCCTTTTTTCACATGGATATTCACATCATTGACTACTATTTTATCTTTATATACTTTCTTTAGATGATGTGTTTCTATTGCATAATTCATCATGTGACCTCCTTCCTAAAAAACAGTATACAGAAGAAAGTTATCTTTTTTCTCTTTTAATTCTAACTTTTTTCTAACTTTACAATCGGATTGTAAATACAGTTTTTTCTTGAGGTATGCTGACTACTGAAATGGAACCGCCCATAGAATTTGCAAGTTCTTGTGAAATAGCTAATCCTAATCCGTTGCCTTTCTTTCTGTCTGCTGTATATGCCCTTGTAAAAATATGTATCTTGTCTTTTTCAGAAATACCAGCTCCGTGATCTTCTACTTCAATATAAATATGGTTATCTTTTTTATAGAGGGAAATTCCTAAAAATTTGCCTGCATTACCATATTTAATTGCATTATCAATCAAATTTTTAAGGATACGTCCAACAGCTTCTATATCAACATTCGCATACAACGGTTTATCCTCAATATTGACTTCTACATGAAATTTTTCTTCTTCTAATATTGTGTAAAACTCTAAAATGATTTCGTGACAAACCTGTGTTAAGTTTACTTTTTGGATATGAAAAACCATATCGCCAGATTGAATTTTCGCCAGATTGAATAAGTTATTTACAGAATGAACTAACTCTTGTGAATTGCGTTGCATTTTTTCAATAGTTGTATGTATTGCAGGGGGTAAATCTTCTTTTTTGCTTTGAAGATAAAGCATTTCAATATACCCTTTCAAAACAGTAATAGGCGTTCTAAGGTCATGTGAGATGTTAGTAAATATCTGTAAAATCACTTTTTGATTTCTATTGTAATCAATCTGCCTATCGTTAAATTTTTCCAGTAGATTGTTGATGCCCTTTGCAGTTTCTTTTACGACTTTAATATCTGACGGTATGAGAATATAATTATTTTCAGAGTTATTGATTATATCGAGAAGTCTTGCATTGATGTATTTATAATCGCTTTCTATTTTTTTGTTTTGGTTATGTTCCTTGAAGTAGAGAACTAATAATATCATTGAAATTATGAAAAATAGTAATGCCATTATTCTTCCTCCATTTTATAGCCAATTCCCCAAAGGGTTTTGATATATGTATTTTTTTCTCTCTCGTCAGATAATTTGTTTCTTAATCGGTTAATATGTGTATTTAGTACATTTTCGTTCCCGTAATACGCTTCTTTCCAAATAATATTGTAAAGCTGTTCTTTTGAAAAAGCTCGACCTTGATTGGTTGCAAGAAGTTTGATAATTTCAAACTCTGTATGTGTCAAATTCAAATCAGTACCATTTTTAGAAACTGTATATTTGGAAACATTGATAACTAAATCTTTATATTGAATTATCTTATCGAGGGAACTGTCTGAATGACTATATACTGTGGCACGTCGTATGTTTGCTTTAATTCTTGCCAATAATTCAACAAGAGAAAAAGGTTTTGTAATATAATCATCGGCACCTAAATTTAACCCCAACATTTTATCTGTATCACTATCTTTAGCAGTAGCGATAATAACGGGAATTACACTTACACTTCTTATATATTTTAAGACTTCCAATCCGCTTGATTTTGGTAACATCAAATCTAATAGCACAATATCAAATGTATGTTCTTTAAATATGTCAATCGCCATTCTTCCGTCAATGGCTGTTATGACATTATAATTTTCACTCTTTAAAAAATCGCAAACCATTTCACAAATATTTTTATCGTCTTCAACTAACAAGATATTCATTGTGTTTTAACTCCTTTGTAACAATATACTTCAAATGATATATCTATTGAAAAAGGGTGTCAATGTGTATTAAGCGTGAAAAAACTTTTGAAGGATACCGTAGATAAAAATATCAGAGTATAAATGATATTTACATTTTCTTCCTCTTGATTACCACAACAGAAAAGAAAAAGCCCTGTCAAGAGCCTTGCCACCATTGTGGTGCTTTGCACTCTTGATCGGGCTTTTTGTTTACTGTATCTTCCATGCAAGAGAAAAAGATTACTCGTCCTCATCATCAAATTTACCTGTTACCCACGGTAATTTCGATAACAGTTCCATATCTTCTTTAGAGTTCGGGTTTATCATTTTCACGACTTGATAAGGTGTCTTATACTTATGTCCCTCTATGCTTTCCCCAAACATATCCATGCTGTATAAATCATCATAACGGTCTAGTAGTTTTTGGAATTTCAAATGCTGGATAAATTCTTTGATTGGGTAAAGGTCGGACGCTTCAATGCTCTTTCCGTTGATATAATCTGTAATGTATTCCCGTAACTTTTCTAACTCATATTCCAGCCATTCTTCCTCGCTGTCAAAGAAGTTATCATAATGTCCGTGTTTTAGTTCTGCATTTAGACGTTCCTCTGCTCTCAAAAACTGACAAACTTCTTTTTCGGACTGATTAACATACTTCCATTCTCCCGATAACAATTCATTCGGCGTTACGTCCAGCACTTCCATTATCTTTTCCAGCGTTTCATAAGCAGGATAGTTCAACCCTCTTTCAATCTTGGAAAGGCTTTGCATATTGATACCGATTTTGTCCGCAAGCTCCTGTTGTTTCATTCCTCTAAATTTTCTTATGGTCTGTATATTATTTCCTAAATGGCTTATTTTCATTGTATAACCCTCCATATCTCGTTATATCTTCGCTATTGTAAGTCTATCATGCTTAATATGATTTGTAAAGATAAAAAAAGATATTGACAAATAAGCATATAAGAATTACTATGTTCTTGTAATTGAATAAGCACAATAGAATGAAATACAAAAACATTCAAAAAGAAATACCTATCTGATTAAACCCGTAGATATGAATATCGGTTGAAATGGAACTTGTTAGAAAAGACAAAAGAGGACTGGCTGACAAAGTATTTCTGACACGGTGGCGGAAGCCTCTCAGGCTTACCGCCATGACACCTTGTGTCAAGGTGAAGAAATGCTTTGTCGGCTGGCGAGCCTGCGAGCCTTAACTGTGCCCCCGTTATCTAACAGGGGGGCACTATTTTACAAAAGACAAGTCAAAACCATACAACCCCAAAGCTGTACGGAATAATAAGGAGTTTTAAGAAGATAGTGCATATCACACTTTTTGAAGGGCAGTTTACAGGTATTTCAAGGCTATTGTGGGATTGGAGGAATACAATGGACAATTTGGAATTTGCACTTGAAATGAAGAACAAACGTCTTGCCAGCGGTCTTTCACAAAGAGAACTAGCAAGTCTTACCCATGTATCAAGATATAGTATCAATCGCTTTGAGAATGGAAAAGCCAACGCCAGCAAGGAAACACAAAATATTATTCTGCGTTGTCTGAATTACTATGTCTGTGATAAGCCTTTTTATCTGCTTGTTGATTATCTGTCTGTCCGTTTTCCAACGACTGACGCATTGGAAATTATCCGAAAGGTGCTTGGAATAAAAGCAGACTATTTTATCCACTATGACTATGGGTATTATGGCTATAAGGAGCATTACGCTTACGGGGAAATCAAGGTCATGGCTTCTGATGATGAACACGTGGGCGTATTCTTGGAATTAAAAGGAGCAGGCTCACGCAACATGGAATATGTCTTACGGGCACAGAGCAGGGATTGGTATTCATTCTTAAACCGTTGTCTTGACTGTGGTGGTGTTATCCGACGTTTTGATTTGGCAATCAACGATATGTGCGGTCTGCTGGATATTCCCGTCTTGGCTGAAAAATATAAAAGTGGTGGTGCGGAATGTCGGTGTAAAAACTATGAAAATGTGCAAGGCGGTAAACTAAGCAGAAAAAAATGTGATTTAGCAAGCACACTTTATATCGGTTCAAAGGCAAGCACGAAATATTTCTGCTTGTATGAAAAGCAAAAGGAACAGGCAACGAAAAAGAAATGTACGGATATCATCAATCGTTTTGAAATTCGTCTGCGGGACAAAAAGGCGGTACAGGCAGTTGAGGAACTGTTATTGACCTATAACCCTCATGGGCTGGTGTTTTATCTCATTACCGATTTCGTAGAATTTCCTGACTATCCGTTGTGGGAGATATTTATTTCCCATGATAGTTTACCTTTTGAAATGAATCCTATACCTGTCAACATGGAACGTACTCTGCAATGGCTGGAAAGACAGGTCATGTCGTCCATTGTGATGATAGAGGAAATCGACAGACTGACAGGATCAGAATACATGAAAACGATTGATGAATGTACTCACCTCTCTGAAAAGCAGGAAATGCTTGTGAAGCAGATGAGTACGGGTATAGCAGATGTAATCGAAAACGAGGGGGTGTTTTATGAGTAATGCACGGGATATTCCCGTATGGGAAAAATACACGCTTACCATTGAAGAAGCGTCAAAATATTTCCGTATCGGAGAAAATAAGTTAAGACGATTAGCAGAGGAAAACAAGGACGCTGGCTGGCTTATTATGAATGGTAATCGCATACAGATTAAACGCCGACAGTTTGAACAGGTCATTGATAAATTGGACGCAATCTAGTGAAAAAGGAGCTGGCATATGTTATGATGAGAACAAGTCATATCGGGACTCTTTCAGAAGTGGAAAGGGGCGAAAATGAGCGAGAAAAGACGGGACAATAAAAACCGTGTTTTACGCAATGGAGAGAGTCAACGTAAAGACGGAAGATATATGTATAAGTATGTAGATAATGCTGGGAATGTGAAATATGTGTATAGTTGGAAACTGGTAAAAACTGATACCGTTCCACAGGGAGCAAAAGACGATATTCCTTTATGGGATAAAGAGAAGCAGATACACAAAGATTTAGAAGACGATATTGTTTCTTCGGGTGGAGATATGACAGTCTTGGAACTTGTGAAAAAATATATTTCACAGAAAACAGGCGTAAGGCATAATACAGAAGCAAACTATAAATTTGTTATCAATATCATTGCCAAAGAAGCCTTTGGAAAGAAACGAATTGACAAGGTAAAACTATCAGACGCAAAAGGCTGGCTCATTAAATTACAGGCAGACGGTAGAGGATATAGCAGTATTCACTCTATCCGTGGTGTTGTAAGACCAGCATTTCAAATGGCTGTTGATGATGATTTGATACGAAAGAACCCTTTTGAGTTTCAGCTTGCAACAGTGGTTGTTAATGATAGCGTAACAAGAGAAGCCATTACAAGAAAGCAGGAGAGAGCTTTTCTTGAGTTTGTGAAGCAGGATAAGCATTTTAGTAAGTATTATGAGGGGATTTACATTCTATTTAAGACAGGGCTTCGCATTTCTGAATTTGTTGGACTGACGATTTCTGATATTGATTTAGAAAAAGGCGTTATCAATGTCAACCATCAGTTGCAACGTAAGCGAAACATGGAATATATCATTGAGGACACAAAGACAGACAGCGGTACAAGGCTTGTGCCTATGACTGATGAGGTAAAAGCGTGTTTCCATAAGATTATTCAAAATCGTAAAAAGTTAAAATTAGAACCTGTGATAGACGGTAAAAGTGGTTTTCTGTATTTAGATAAAAATGATATGCCGATGGTTGCTTTGCATTGGGAAAAATATTTTCAGCATATTTGCGAGAAGTATAATAAAATATATAAACAAGAATTACCCAAAATCACACCTCATGTTTGCCGACATACTTTTTGTTCTAATATGGCAAAGTCGGGAATGAACCCTAAAACATTGCAGAAAATTATGGGACATTCAGATATAGGTGTCACGCTGAATACATACACGCACTTGGACTTTGATGATATTCAAAAAGAAATGAAAGAAGTCTGCAATCGGTAAGTTGTAAAGTTGTAAAATAGAGGTAGTTTTACAACTTATTTTACAACTTTTGACTGCCAAAATATGAGAATTTATAAAAAGATATAGAAACTACAAGAAAAATGAAAGTTGTAAAAAGCCTTTAAATATAAGGAAATATGACGATTTAAGGAGATATAAGAATATGATAAAAATATTATTTGTCTGCCACGGCAATATCTGCCGTTCCACTATGGCAGAATATGTTATGAAAGATTTAGTTAAAAAATCTGGTCTGGCGGATTCATTTTACATTGATTCAGCAGCCACAAGCCGGGAGGAAATCGGCAATCAGGTCCATCATGGAACACGCCGAAAATTACAAAAAATGGGAATCCCTTGTGGAGATCACAGGGCGCGTCAGATGAAAAAATCAGAATATGATGAATTTGACTATATCATCGGAATGGATCGCGAGAATAGAAGAAATATGATGCGGATTTTAGGAACAGATCCAGAGAACAAGGTTCAACTGCTTTTGGATTTTACAGATTCTCCGAGAAGTATTGCGGATCCATGGTATACAGGTAATTTTGATATTACTTACGATGATATAAAAGAAGGATGCGAAGCCCTTTTGCAATATATTACAGAACATGATATGATAAGTGAGCGTTAGCGTATTAGCAATATGTGATATCGTGCGTTACATGTCATGAATGTACGATTTGAATATACGTTGATGTAAAAGAAACTTAAGCAAGAGGATTTTAGATGAATGTTTTAAATATTGAACATGTTAGTAAATTATATGGAGAGAAAAAGATTTTTGATGATGTTTCTTATGGAATTCATGAAGGTGATAAGATTGGAATTATTGGAATCAATGGAACCGGAAAGACAACATTATTAAAAATTATTGCCGGATTGGAAGAACCCGATGAAGGACAGGTAATCCGCCAGAATGGATTGCGTGTAACATATCTTCCTCAGAACCCGGAATTTCCAGATGGAGCAACGGTACTGTCTTATGTCGCTGATGGGAAACTGAGCCAGGATTGGGCAACGGAGAGCGAAGCTAAGACCGTGTTGAATAATTTGGGGATTACAGAACATGATGCTTTGATCGAGCATTTGTCGGGAGGACAGAAAAAACGTGTTGCACTTGCGAGAACGTTAGTGAATCCGGCGGATGTACTGATTTTGGACGAGCCTACGAACCATATTGATAATGAGATGGCTATATGGCTGGAGGATTATTTGAACCGATTTCGTGGTGTTGTAATTATGGTTACGCATGATCGATATTTTCTGGATCGTGTAACAAACAAGATTTTGGAGATTAGTCATGGTAAGCTTTATTCTTATGTGGCGAATTATTCAAAGTTTTTGGAGATGAAGGCACAACGCGAGGAGATGGAACTGGCAACGGAGCGAAAACGACAGAGTGTACTTCGTATGGAATTGGAGTGGGCGAAAAGAGGATGTCGTGCACGTTCAACAAAGCAGAGAGCCAGATTGGAAAGATTGGAAGCTTTAAAGGCCGGGAAAGCACCTGTTACAGATCAGAATGTAGAGCTTGATTCAATTGGAACGCGAATGGGGAAAAAGACGATCGAGCTGCACCATGTGAGTAAGAGTTATGGAGAAAAGAAGGTAATCGACGATTTTGATTATATTGTGTTAAAGAATCAGCGTTTAGGAATTATCGGACCGAATGGGTGTGGAAAGTCTACACTGATGAAGATTATCACAGGAGTGATTCAGCCGGATGCAGGTGAAGTTGAAATCGGAGATACAATTAAAATCGGTTATTTCGCACAGGAAGTCACAGATATGGATAGCAAACAGAGGGTGATTGATTACATCAAAGATGTGGCTGAGTATGTACCGACAAAGGAAGGGCGGATTACGGCTTCGCAGATGCTGGAGCGATTTTTGTTTGATGGGGCAATGCAATATACTCCGATTGAAAAATTGTCTGGTGGGGAGAAGCGGAGATTGTATTTATGCAAGGTTTTGATGGAATCTCCGAATGTATTGATTCTCGATGAGCCGACAAATGATTTGGATATTCCAACGTTGACTATTTTGGAAGACTATTTGGATTCATTTTCTGGAATTATTATTACGGTATCCCATGATCGATATTTTTTGGATAATGTAGTTGAGCGGATTTTTGCATTTGAAGGAAATGGAAAATTAAAACAGTATGAAGGTGCATATACGGATTATCTGGAAGCAAGACAGAGAATGGGAGAAACCGGAAGTAATCCGGGAAGTGGTGCTGGAAAAGCGATAAATACGACGGAAGAAAAGAAAAGTAACGCGAAAGAATGGAAACAGAATCAACCGGTGAAATTAAAGTTTAGTTTCAAAGAACAACGAGAATATGATATGATAGATGACGAGATTGCTGAACTGGAAGAGAAAATTGAGAATCTGGATACAGCAATTATGGAAAATGCGACGAATTCTGCAAAACTTTCAGAATTGATGGGAGAAAAATCGGAGGCGGAAGCACAGCTGGAAGAAAAAATGGATCGCTGGGTGTATTTGAATGATTTGGCTGAAAAGATTGAAGCGCAGAAAAAATAGCATTTGTGTTACAAAAGATATGGACGGCGTGCAACAAAATTACATAAATTTAACGTATTATGCACGTTTCGTTTATTGATTTGAAAATATAGTCGAAGTATACTGATTACGATGAAGGATGGAGGAAGATAACAATGAAGAAACCTGTATTAGTAATTATGGCAGCAGGTATGGGCAGCAGATATGGTGGATTAAAACAGATTGATCCGGTAGATAATGAAGGACATATTATTATGGATTTTTCCATTTATGATGCAAAGCGTGCCGGATTTGAGAAAGTAGTATTCATCATCAAAAAGGCAATTGAGAAGGAATTCAAAGCTGGAATTGGAGACAGAATCAGCCAGTATATGGATGTTGAGTATGTGTATCAGGAACTGGATACACTGCCGGAAGGATTTGAAGTTCCGGAGGGACGCGTAAAACCATTTGGTACAGGACATGCAATTTTAAGCTGTAAAGATGTGGTGGATGGACCGTTTGCAGTAATTAATGCAGATGATTATTATGGAGTACATGCATTCCAGGAGATTTATAATTATCTGACTGAAAACGAAGATGATGAGAAGTATCATTATGCAATGGTAGGCTACATTTTGTCTAATACATTGACAGAGAATGGATATGTTTCCAGAGGAATCTGTGAGATGGATAAGGATGCATTTTTGACAGGAATCACAGAACGTACACATATAGAGCAGCGTGATATGGGAGTACAGTTTACAGAGGATGATGGGCAGACATGGGAAGATATTGCGGCAGATAGTATTGTGTCTATGAACATGTTTGGATTTACAGCAAGTATGTTGAAAGAACTGGAATGTCGTTTCCCAGAGTTTTTGAAAAAAGGATTGAAAGAAAATCCTATGAAATGTGAGTATTTCCTTCCATCTGTAGTAAGTGATCTGATCGAGGAAGATAAAGCGGATGTTAAAGTCCTGCGTTCAGAAGACAGATGGTACGGAATTACATATAAAGAGGACAAAGAAGCTGTTGTTTCAGCAGTCCAGAAGTTAAAGGATACAGGTGTTTATCCACAGCATTTGTGGGAAGCATAGGCATGAATCTAAATTAAAGATTTTATGTTTGACAGCATTGTAAAAGAAAGGATGAAAAGATTATGGCAATTTTAGTAGCAGGTGGAGCAGGATATATTGGAAGCCATACTTGTGTGGAACTTCTGAATAGAGGATATGAAGTTGTTGTTATTGACAATTTGTATAATTCAAGTGAAGTGGCATTAGAGAGAGTACAGGAGATTACAGGAAAATCTTTGAAATTTTATGAGGGGGATGTCCTTAATCGAGAAGACCTTGATCCTATCTTTGAAAATGAAAATATTGAAGCAGTGATTAATTTCGCTGGATTAAAAGCTGTTGGTGAGTCTGTTCAGAAACCTTGGGAGTATTACCACAACAATATTACAGGTACACTGATCTTGACAGATGTGATGAGAAAACATGGATGCAAGAATATTATTTTCAGTTCTTCTGCAACAGTATACGGAGATCCTGCGGAGATTCCGATTACAGAAAATTGTCCAAAGGGAGAGATTACGAATCCATATGGAAGAACAAAGGGAATGTTGGAGCAGATTTTAACAGATTTATATGTTGGAGATCCAGAGTGGAATGTGATGCTGCTTCGTTATTTCAACCCAATCGGAGCACATGAATCAGGAAGAATCGGTGAGGATCCAAAGGGTATTCCAAACAATTTGGTACCATACATCGCACAGGTTGCAGTAGGCAAGCTGAAATGTCTTGGTGTATTTGGTGATGATTATGATACACCGGATGGAACAGGCGTACGTGATTATATTCATGTAGTTGATCTTGCAGTTGGTCATGTGAAAGCAATTGAAAAGATGAAAGGACAGACAGGCGTTCATATCTATAATCTTGGAACAGGCGTTGGATACAGTGTTCTGGATGTTGTGAAAGCGTATGAAAAAGCCTGTGGAAAGAAAATTCCATACGAGATTAAACCTAGAAGAGCCGGTGATATTGCAACATGTTATTGTGATGCAACAAAAGCAAAGGAAGAGCTTGGCTGGGTAGCAGAGCGTGGTATTGAAGAGATGTGTGCAGATTCATGGAGATGGCAGTCACACAATCCAAATGGATACAGAGACGAAGAGTAATAGGTAGTTAAAAATTATGAGTGGTTGTCAACGAGAGTTGGCAGCCGCTTTTTGCATTGGCATATATATGAAAAATCCAGCAGGTCTTTTTGGCTTCGGCCGAAAAAAACTTTTTGAAAAATAATGTAGAAAGTGTTGACAAAAACAAGTATAGTTGCTATTATAAAAAAACAGAACGCACTCTGTTTTATAAATAAAACAAAATAGCGTTTGTGGGAAAGTGGGAGATACTATGAGAAGACAGGTATATTCTTTACTCGTTGATAACAATCCGGGTGTTTTAAGCAGAATTGCAGGATTGTTTAGCAGACGAGGCTACAGTATTGACAGTATCACAGCAGGTAGAACTGCAGATCCAAGATTTACCAGAATTACGGTAGTGACATCGGGTGATGAATTGATTTTGGAACAGATTGAGAAGCAGCTTCGTAAACTTGTAGATGTGAGAAGTATTAAGAAATTGCAGGATGAAGATTCTGTGTATCGTGAATTGATGCTTGTTAAGATTCGGGCGAATTCAAAACAGAGAAGTGAAGTGATTTCTGTTGCAGATATCTTCCGTGCGAAGATTGTTGATGTAGAGCAGGATTCACTTATGATTGAGCTTACTGGAAATCAATCAAAATTGGAAGCATTTTTAAATTTGCTGGATGGTTATGAGATTTTGGAGCTTGCAAGAACCGGAATCACAGGATTGTCAAGAGGAAGCAAAGATATTACATATTTATAATCCTTATAGAATATCGAAGTAGGGATTGCAGCAATTTTAATTTAGAAGCTAGAGGTTTAAAAGCCTTTAACTAGATACAAATCAGTCGGGATATTCCGACATGAAATTTTAGGAGGAATGGCAAATGGCAGCAAAAATTTATTATCAGGAAGACTGTAACCTTTCAATGTTAGAGGGAAAAACAATTGCAATTATTGGATATGGTAGCCAGGGACATGCACATGCATTGAACCTGAAAGATTCAGGATGCAATGTTATTATCGGTCTGTATGAAGGAAGCAAATCTTGGAAGAAAGCTGAAGAGCAGGGACTTAAAGTATATACAGCAGCAGAAGCAGCTAAGAGAGCGGATATTATTATGATTCTGATCAATGATGAGAAACAGGCTGCACTTTATAAAAAAGATATCGCACCAAATCTGGAAGAGGGAAATATGTTAATGTTCGCTCACGGATTTAATATTCATTTCAATCAGATTGTACCACCAGCAAATGTTGATGTTACAATGATTGCCCCTAAAGGACCGGGACACACAGTAAGAAGTGAGTATCAGGTAGGTAAGGGAGTTCCTTGTCTGGTAGCTGTTGAACAGGATGCTACAGGTAAAGCTCTTGATATTGCACTTGCATATGCAGCAGGAATCGGTGGAGCAAGAGCTGGAGTTCTTGAGACAACATTCAGAACAGAGACAGAGACAGACTTGTTTGGTGAGCAGGCAGTACTTTGCGGTGGTGTTTGTGCATTGATGCAGGCAGGTTTTGAAACATTATGTGAAGCTGGATACGATCCAAGAAATGCTTACTTTGAGTGTATTCACGAGATGAAACTGATCGTTGACCTGATTTATCAGTCAGGATTTGAAGGAATGAGATATTCTATTTCAAATACAGCTGAGTATGGTGACTATATTACAGGACCAAAGATCATTACAGAAGATACAAAGAAAGCAATGAAAAAGATTCTTACAGATATTCAGGATGGTACATTTGCAAAAGACTTCTTGTTAGATATGTCAGAAGCAGGTGGACAGGCTCATTTCAAAGCTATGAGAAAACTGGCAGCTGAGCATCCATCAGAGAAAGTTGGAGCTGAGATTAGAAAACTCTATAGCTGGAGTGATGAGGATAAACTGATCAATAACTAATTAGAAAATCAGGAAAAGATAAGATTAGATAGAAGGCATTGTTCTACAACAATAATAGTTGTAGGGCAGTGCTTTTTTATCTCAGTCGAGAAGACTCCCACCTCTTCAGGGGGCGAGTAATAGCAAATTTGTTTCAGTGGGAGTCCAATCTCCGACTGAGATAAACGCTCCGCGAGGATGCGCAGTGATTCTGATAGGAATATGTCAGCTTCGCTGACCAGAATCACGCGCCAAGTCGAACGTCCGTGAGACTTGAAATATTAGGAAAGTGCTTTCCTAATATATAAAAAAACATCCGCCATGACGGTAGCGGATGTTTTAAAATCGTCTATATATTAATTAAGCAATGCTGTTTACAGATTTTGAAAGACGAGAAATCTTTCTTGAAACTGTATTTTTGTGGTATACACCTTTGCTTCCAGCTTTTGTGATTTCAACGATAGCAGCTTTGAGAGCTGTCTTAGCAGCCTCAACGTCTTTCTGTGCAACTGCAGCGTCTACTTTCTTAATAGCAGTTTTAACTTTAGATTTGATTGCTTTGTTTCTAGCAGCTTTAGTTTCGTTAACTAAAATTCTTTTTTTAGCAGATTTAATGTTAGCCAATCTGAGCACCTCCAAATAATAATAAATTTTCAAATGTAATAATATCTCAAGCGGATGATAAATCACCACTTTACTTGTCCACATTAGACTCGGACACGGACGTTCTAATGGAACATACTCATTTATTTTATGCTAATAGGAAGAACTTGTCAATACATAATTTGAAAAAATAATGTAAAAAATACAAGTAGAAAAAAGGAAAAGAGGAAAATTGACGATGTTAGAAAAATATAATGTGAGAACAGATCTTGCGTTGGAAGAAAAAGAACGCTTTGAGTCAGATCAAGTTGAAATTCCGGGAGTAATTTTAGAGGAAGAGTATGAAGAAGAACTGGAGATTCAGATTACAAAGGTTAAAATCGAAACGGAAAACGGAGCGAAAAGCATGGGAAAACCGGTAGGAGTATATTTGACGATTGAAGCACCTAATATGGCAATGTCAGACGAAGATTATCACAGAGAAATTTCCGAAAAGCTTGCAAGAAAAATTGGGGAGATCATACATTTGCAGGAGAAAGAAATTTGTTCCATTTTAGTTGTAGGACTAGGCAATCGTCAGGTGACACCGGATGCACTTGGCCCGTATGTTGTAGATAATTTAAGAGTGACGCGGCATATTATGAAAGAGTATGGAAAATATGCAATGGAAATGGAAGAGAATGGAATTGTCAGTGCGATTGTGCCGGGAGTGATGGGACAGACGGGGATGGAAACGCTTGAGATTATAAAAGGCATTGTGTCAGAGACAAAACCGGATATGGTTATTGCAATTGATGCATTGGCTGCACGAAATTCAAAACGATTAAATCGAACGATTCAGATTGCAGATACGGGAATCCATCCGGGTTCAGGAGTAGGAAATCATAGGAATGGTCTTACAAAAGAGACGTTGGGCATTCCGGTAATCGGAATTGGAGTTCCGACAGTTGTAGATGCAGCGACGATTGTCAATGATACTATGGAAAATCTAATCAGTGCGCTGGAAACATCAGAGGTGTTAAAAGGGGTCGGAAATGTATTGCGAAGCTATAATAATAGCGAAAAATATGAGTTGATTAAAGAGTTGATATCCCCACATTTAAATGGAATGTTTGTCACACCCAAAAATGAAGATGAACTTGTAAAACAAATCAGCTACACTTTATCGGAATCGTTAAATATGCTTTTTACAGAAATGAAAACGAATAATTAAAAAGGTGATTTCATATATAAATATAACGGAGATGTTGTGAGAATATGTCCAAATATAAATGCCTGTCATTTAGGCGGTGTTTAATATAGAAAGGAAGGTCGTGAAAAATATGAAGATACCAAGGTGGGGGACAAAGGCAGCAGGCATTGTTGTGTTGACGTTGGTATTTTCATATGCCTGCGGAGGTGTGAAGCCGGGAGTGGCGATGATAAAATATCAATTCGATGAAATGTTGATACAAAATCTTGGGACTATGTTTTTGCCATCCATTGTATTTGCAAGTGAACTGTCAGGGAAAAATACTGCAAAACAATGGGTGCTTAAGAGTACGATGAGGTGGTTTCCGTTCGTTGGTTATGTTACTGAACAAGGAGAATATAAGCAGGTGGTGGAGGATGAAGACACAATTGCGAAGATTCTGGAGTGTCAGGCAAATGACGAGAATCATGTTGATGAAAAAGGAAACCTGGTGGCAAATGAAACTCAAGAGGAAGAAATTGTGCCTGCACAGAGCCAGCCGGTTCTTGATCTGTCGATAGAAAGATTAAGAGATTTTGATTATCTACTGAGCAATTTCTATATTGTAGACAGTTCAACAATGATTGGGCCGGAACAACTGAATGCGGATGCATTGCTTAGTGAGAATATGAAAATAGATCAGAACAGTCAGGGACCGAAAATTTTGATTTTTCATACGCATTCGCAAGAAACATTTGCAGACTCTATACCAGGAGATTCAAGTACCAGTATTGTAGGAATCGGAGAGTATCTGACACAGCTTTTAAATGCGAAAGGGATAGAGACAATCCATGACACAGGGGTTTATGATATCATCAACGGAAAATTAGATAGAAGCAATGCCTATGAAAATGCAGAGGCTTCTGTCAGACCGATACTGGAGGCAAATCCGTCCATTGAAGTAGCAATAGATCTGCATAGGGATGGGGTGGCAGAAGAAACGCATCTTGTGACTGATATTGGAGGAAAGCAGACGGCGAAGATTATGTTTTTTAATGGACTTAGCCGAACCAGAACAAATGGAGATATTGAATATTTATATAATCCTTACATACAGGATAATTTGGCATTTTCACTTCAAATGCAGCTTGCCTGTGAGCGGATGTATCCGGGCTTTGCCAGACATATTTATTTGAGGGGATATCGCTATAATTTACATTTACTTCCAAAATCTTTACTAATTGAGGCGGGGGCTCAAACTAATACAGTAGAAGAAATGAGAAATGCAATGGAAGTGCTTGCAGTGACTCTGCAGAATGTACTGATAGGATAGCAAAGCATGAAAGTGAACAGTAATACAAAAAAGAACATATGTTTGCAAAATGGAGAAAAAGATATTGAAAAGTAATTGAGGTTCGTGATAATATAAAGAAGTATGCCATGAGGCAGTCTGTGTCTGATGGAATAAGATCAAATTTCTGAAAAGATACAGGAAGCAAGAGAAGGAGAGAGAATATGGCGAATAAAAATACATATGATGCAGATAGTATTGCGGTATTGGAAGGACTGGAGGCGGTTCGTAAAAGACCGGGTATGTATATAGGAAGTGTATCTACAAAAGGATTGAATCATTTGATTTATGAAATTGTAGACAATGCAGTGGATGAGCATCTTGCCGGATACTGTTCTGAGATTCATGTGACATTGGAGAAGGATGGGTCCGCAACGGTTGAAGATAATGGACGAGGCGTACCGGTGGGGATGCATCAAAAGGGAGTTTCAGCAGCGAGACTTGTATACACAACATTGCATGCAGGAGGAAAGTTTGACGATTCGGCGTATAAAACAAGCGGAGGTCTTCACGGAGTTGGATCTTCTGTTGTAAATGCATTGTCGACCCATATGGATGTGTGGATCAGTAGAGAAGGGGCAATCCATCATGATGCATATGAGAGAGGTATCCCTACAATTGAATTGGAGAATGGATTACTTCCAGTTGTCGGAAAGACGAGAAAAACAGGAACTAAGGTGAATTTTTTGCCAGATAATACAATCTTTGAAAAGACGAAATTCCGCGCAGAAGAAGTAAAGAGTCGTATGCATGAGACAGCATATTTGAACCCAAATCTTACAATTGTCTTTGATGATAAACGTCCGGGAAGTGAAGAACACGTTGAATATCATGAACCAGATGGAATTATAGGCTTTATCCGTGATTTGAATAAAAAGAAAGAAGTACTTCATGATCCGATTTATTTCAAAGGAGAAGCGGATGGGATTGAAGTGGAGGCTGTTATTCAATATGTAAATGAGTTTCATGAAAATGTACTTGGATTTTGCAATAACATTTATAATTCAGAAGGTGGTACACATCTGACGGGATTTAAGACAACTTTTACAACAGTGATGAACCAGTATGCACGTGAACTTGGAATATTGAAAGAAAAGGATGCGAACTTTACAGGAGCAGATATTCGTAATGGTATGACTGCAATTGTATCGATCAAGCATCCGGACCCGCGTTTCGAGGGACAGACAAAGACAAAGCTTGATAATCCAGATGCAGCAAAAGCAACTGGCAAAGTGACAGGAGATGAGATTGTCCTGTATTTTGACCGTAACCTGGAAACATTAAAGACAGTATTATCCAGTGCAGAAAAGGCAGCGAAGATTCGTAAGACAGAAGAAAAAGCAAAGACGAATCTTTTGACAAAACAGAAGTATTCATTTGACAGTAACGGAAAGCTGGCGAATTGCGAGAGTCGTGATCCGAAGAAGTGTGAAATATTTATCGTCGAGGGAGATTCGGCAGGTGGTTCGGCAAAGACTGCCAGAAACAGAAATTATCAGGCAATCCTGCCAATCCGCGGTAAGATCTTAAATGTCGAAAAGGCGAGTATTGATAAAGTGCTGGCTAATGCAGAGATAAAAACAATGATCAATGCATTTGGATGTGGATTCTCAGAAGGATACGGCAATGATTTTGATATTACTAAATTGCGATATGACAAGATTATTATTATGGCTGATGCCGATGTAGATGGAGCGCATATTTCTACATTATTATTAACACTGTTTTATCGCTTTATGCCAGAATTGATTTATGAAGGACATGTGTATATTGCGATGCCGCCTCTTTATAAGGCAATGCCGAAGAAGGGGGAGGAAGAGTATTTATATGATGATGCAGCCCTTGAACGTTATCGCAAAACGCATGAGGGTGGATTTACATTGCAGCGATATAAAGGTCTTGGAGAGATGGATGCCCAGCAGCTGTGGGAGACAACATTGGATCCGGAAACAAGACTTTTGAAATTAGTAGAAATTGAAGATGCACGTATGGCATCCAGTGTTACAGAGATGTTGATGGGAACAGAAGTGCCACCGCGCAGGGCATTTATTTATGAAAATGCAACGGAAGCAGAACTGGATATCTAAGATGCCTGGAAGGAGAAAAATATGAGCAATAATGAATCACAGATTATCAGAACAGAATATTCTGATTTGATGAAGAAATCTTATATCGATTATGCCATGAGTGTAATTATTGCACGTGCATTGCCAGATGTAAGAGATGGTCTTAAGCCGGTACAGCGAAGAACATTGTATGATATGCATGAGCTGGGAATCCGCTATGATAAACCATATAGAAAATGTGCCCGTATCGTCGGAGATACAATGGGTAAATATCATCCACATGGAGATAGTTCCATCTATGATGCGCTTGTCGTAATGGCACAGGATTTCAAAAAAGGAATGGTTCTGGTAGACGGACATGGTAATTTTGGCTCCATTGAAGGTGATGGCGCCGCTGCAATGCGTTATACAGAAGCAAGACTTACTAAATTTACGCAGGAAGCGTATTTATCAGATTTGGATAAAAATGTTATTGATTTTGGACCAAACTTTGATGAGACAGAGAAAGAGCCGTTGGTACTTCCGGCACGTGTGCCTAATTTGTTGATCAATGGTGCGGAAGGAATTGCGGTCGGTATGGCAACAAGTATTCCTACACATAATCTGGCGGAAGTAGTAGATGCGGTAAAAGCATATATGAAAAATGATGCGATTACTACAAAGCAATTGATGAAATATGTGAAGGGACCGGATTTTCCGACAGGAGGAATTGTTGTAAATAAGGATGATCTGCTTTCAATTTATGAATCAGGACAAGGGAAAATCAAAATTCGCGGTAAGGTAGAAGTCGAAGATTTAAAAGGTGGAAAGAAACAGCTTGTTATCACTGAGATTCCATACACAATGATTGGTTCTGGAATTTCTAAATTTTTAAATGATGTGGCGAATCTGGTAGAGACGAAAAAAACAACAGATATTGTAGATATTTCAAACCAGTCTTCAAAAGAAGGTATTCGAATTGTACTGGAATTGAAGCGTGGCGCGGATGTAGAGAATCTGAAAAATATGCTATACAAGAAAACACGTCTGGAAGATACATTTGGAGTAAATATGCTGGCTGTAGCAGACGGGCGGCCGGAGACACTGGGACTTAAGAAGATCATTGAATATCATGTTGATTTTCAGTTTGAGGTAACAACGCGTAAATATAAGACATTACTTGCAAAAGAACAGGAAAAACGAGAAGTTCAGGAAGGGCTGATCAAAGCTTGTGATGTGATTGATCTTATTATCGAAATATTGAGAGGCAGTAAGTCTGTGAAAGATGCAAAAGCCTGTCTGGTAAACGGCGTGACAGATAATATCAAATTTAAATCAAACATTTCTAAAAAGATGGCAGCAATGCTTAGATTTACAGAACGTCAGGCAACGGCAATTCTTGAAATGCGTCTGTATAAATTAATAGGACTTGAAATTGAAGCACTTCAAAAAGAACACGAGATAACAGTGGCAAATATTAAAAGATATGAAGATATTTTAAATAATTATGATTCCATGTCAGAAGTTATCATAGGCGAATTGGATAACTTTAAAAAGGAATATGGAAGAAAACGCCGCACGGTTGTAGAGAATGCTGAGGAAGCTGTATTTGAAGAAAAGAAAATCGAGGAACAAGAAGTTGTATTTTTGATGGACCGATTTGGATATTCTAAGACGGTTGATGTCAGTGTATATGAGCGTAACAAAGAAGCTGCGGATAAAGAAAGCAAGTATGTTGTGCATTGTATGAATACAGGGAAGATTTGTTTCTTTACAGACGTAGGGCGAATGCATCAGGTGAAAGTGCTTGATCTTCCATATGGAAAATTCAGAGATAAGGGAACTCCGATTGATAATCTGACAAATTATTCGAGTGCCGAAGAACAAATTATTATGGTATGTGATGCAGAGCAGATGAGATTTGTAAAATTACTGTTTGCGACAAAGCAAGGGATGCTCAAGCAGGTGGATGGAAGTGAATTCCAGGTTGCAAAACGTACAATTGCAGCAACAAAGCTTCAAGAAGATGATGAATTACTAAGTGTACAGGTTGTAACAGACAATCAGTGTGTGGTGCTGCAGACGAAGAATGGATATTTCTTAAAATTTTCTGCTGCAGATGTTCCGGAAAAGAAAAAAGGAGCTGTAGGAGTGAGAGGTATCCGTTTGCAGAAAAATGATGAGATGGAACATGTTTATTTATATGAAGATGGTATAGAGACAAAGATTCAGTACAATGAAAAAGAAGTGACATTAAATCGTTTGAAACTCGCAAAAAGAGATGGAGTTGGTACAAAGTATCGAGGATAAATGCTTCGCGAGAATCACGCGCCAAGTCTCGCGGCTGCTCGACTTGAATGTTCACGGTATCTGTGTTCAGCAACGAAAGAGTGAGTAAAATTTAAAATAAAATGCAAACCCTCTTGCATTGTAGATTGAAAAGTGTTATAGTAAACAATAGTTACATAAAGGATTTGGCAGAAGAGTGGACGGAAGTTCACTCTTCTTTATTGCATTGTGAGAAAGGAAGTATAACGTGTCAAGAAGAGAACAATACGAACAACAGACAGAAGAACTTTTAGAACCAATCGTTACCGGACATGGATTTGAACTGGTGGATGTGGAATATGTAAAGGAAGCGGGAACATGGTATCTGCGAGCTTATATTGATAAGCCGGGCGGAATCACAGTAGATGATTGTGAGGTTGTAAGCCGTCAGTTTTCGGATATTCTGGATGAGAAAGACTATATTGAAGATGCTTATATTTTTGAAGTGAGTTCTCCGGGACTTGGTCGTCCGTTAAAAAAGGAGAAAGATTTTAAGAGAAGCATGGGAGAGGAAGTTGAGATTCGTACATATCGGGCAATTGACCGTCAGAAGGAATTTACAGGTATTCTGAAAGCATATGATAATGATACCGTAACAATTGCTTACGAAGATGACACGGAGCAGGTATTTAATAAAAGTGATATCGCTTTGATCCGTCTTGCTCTGGATTTTTAAACAATAAAATTGAGTAGTAACAGGAAATTGAAAAAATAGAAATGAAATTTTATAAATTTAGGAGGAATGAATAATGAACACAGAATTACTGGAAGCCTTGACAATTTTGGAAGAAGAAAAAAATATCAGTAAAGATACTATGATGGACGCAATCGAAAATTCATTGATCAGCGCTTGCAAAAACCATTTCGGAACATCTGATAACATCAAAATTATTATGAATCGTGAAACATGTGATTATTCTGTATATGCAGAGAAAGAAGTTGTAGAGGAAGTATTTGATCCTGCAATCGAGATCAGTCTGGAAGATGCTGAAAAGTTGGATTCATCTTTGCATATTGGAGATATCGCTCAAATTCCTGTAGAATCAAAATCATTTGGACGTATTGCAACACAGAATGCAAAGAACCTGATTTTACAGAAAATCAGAGAAGAGGAACGAAAAGTAGTATTTGATCAGTATTTTGCAAAAGAAAAAGATATCGTAACAGGTATTGTTCAGCGTTATGTAGGCAAGAATATCAGCATCAACCTTGGTAAAGCAGATGCGATGTTGACAGAGAACGAACAGGTAAAAGGCGAAAAGTTTGAGCCAACAGAGAGAATTAAACTCTATATTGTAGAGGTTAAGAATACAACAAAGGGACCGAAGATTCTTGTGTCAAGAACACATCCGGAACTTGTAAAACGTTTGTTTGAAGCAGAAGTTGCAGAAGTAAAAGACGGAACAGTAGAGATTAAGAGTATTGCACGTGAGGCAGGTTCTCGTACAAAGATGGCAGTATGGTCTAATGATGAAAATGTAGATCCTGTAGGAGCATGTGTCGGAATGAATGGAGCGCGTGTGAATGCTGTTGTAAATGAACTTCGTGGAGAAAAAATTGATATTATTAACTGGAGTGACAATCCGGCATTATTAATTGAAAATGCTTTGAGTCCTGCAAAGGTTATTTCAGTTATGGCTGACCCGGATGAGAAAACAGCAAGCGTGATCGTACCAGATTACCAGCTTTCACTTGCAATTGGTAAAGAAGGACAGAATGCAAGACTTGCAGCTCGTCTTACAGGATATAAGATTGATATTAAGAGTGAAACACAGGCAATCGAAGCAGGAGAACTTCCGGAAGATTACATGGATCAGATGAACAACATGGAAGAAGATGAAGAAGGATATGTAGGAGAGTACGAGACAGATGCAGAAGATGCAGATGCTCAGTATGATAATACAGAAGACGATGTAGAAGAATTCGAATTTGTAGAAACAGAAGAATAATTCATATTCATCTTTGGAAGGAGATAAGATAGTTGACGACAAAGCGAAAGATACCAATGCGAAAATGTGTTGGCTGCGGCGAAATGAAACCGAAGAAAGAATTGATGCGTGTTTTAAGAACAGAGGAGAATGAATTTGTTCTGGACACAACCGGCAAGAAGAATGGACGTGGCGCATATCTGTGCCTGTCAAAAGATTGTTTTGAAAAGGCAGTAAAGAGCAAAGGGCTTGAGCGGTCTTTCAAACAGGCAATTCCGACAGAGGTGTACGATCGTCTGGAAAAGGAGATGAGTGAACTTGAAACCAGATAAGATATTGTCTCTGATAGGACTTGCAACAAAGGCAGGAAGATGCGTGAGTGGAGAATTTATGACAGAACGAGAAACAAAGTGTGGTCGTGCCGCACTTGTGATCGTAGCAGAAGATTCATCTGATAATACAAAAAAGAAGTTTCAGGATATGTGTGAATTTTATAAGGTTCCAATTTATTTTTACGGAGATAAAGATACCTTAGGGCATGCAATGGGAAAAGAATTCCGTGCATCTCTGGCAATATTGGATGAAGGATTTGCAAAAGGAATTCAAAAACAATTTGAAACAGTCAACAAGTAATTGCATAAAGGAGGTAGTTTATAATATGACAAAATTGAGAGTACATGAGTTAGCAAAAGAGTTAGGAATGGACAACAAAGAGTTATTAGATATTCTTGCAAAGAAAAAAGTGGAAGTGAAAAGCCATATGAGTACTTTGGAAGAGCAGGTTACAGATACAATCCGTAGCGAGTATGCAAAGAAAAAAACTGAGAATACAGAGGATGGAGCTCCGAAAAAGAAAACAATCGTACAGGTATTCCGTCCACAGAATTCTAAGAGTGGAAAAATGCAGAATGGAAACCGTCAGGGACAGCGTCCACAGAATGGAAACCGCCAGGGACAGCGCCCACAGAATGAAAACAGAACTGCAAAACCTGCAAATCAGGGACAGAATACACAGGGAGTGGCTGCAGCAAAACCACAGTCAAACGGCGTAAACGGATCACGTCCACAGAATGCGGAACAGGGTCAGAGAAGAAATGACAGACCTCAAGGCGGACGTTTTAACAATAATGACAGAAACGATAGAAATGATCGTGGCGGACGCTTTAATAACAATGACAGAAATGATAGAAGCGACAGAAACGACAGAGGTAATTCACGTCCACAGGGAAGACAGGGACAGGGACGCAGAGAAGATCGTGATTCTATTCCGGCACCAATGGTAGAACAGCAGAAAACTCAGAGAAATAAAGCAAAAGACAAAGAGAAAGATTACAAGAAGAAAGAGCTTCGTGACGGAGAATTTGAGAATAAAGGCAAAAAAGGTAAAAAGCAGAAACAGGTAGCTGAAGTGAAAAAACCTCAGAAACCACAGCCGAAGCCGGTTGAGGTGGAAGAAGAAATTAAACAGATTACAATTCCTGAAGTTCTTACAATCCAGGAACTTGCTGATAAGATGAAGATCGTTCCATCTGTAATTATTAAAAAGTTGTTTATGCAGGGCAAGATCGTAACAGTAAACCAGGAAATTGATTATGAGACAGCAGAAGAAATCGCAATGGAATTCGACGTTCTTTGTGAGAAAGAAGTGGTTGTCGATGTGATCGAAGAACTTTTGAAAGAAGACGAAGAGGATGAAGCAGATATGGTGAAACGTCCTCCGGTTGTCTGTGTTATGGGTCACGTTGACCATGGTAAAACATCATTGCTTGATGCAATCCGTCATTCGAATGTGATCGATCGTGAGGCCGGTGGTATTACACAGCATATCGGTGCATCTGTTGTAGAAATTGATGGAGAAAAAATCACATTCCTGGATACACCTGGACATGAAGCATTTACAGCTATGCGTATGCGTGGTGCAAGTTCTACAGATATCGCAATCCTTGTAGTAGCTGCAGATGATGGTGTTATGCCACAGACAGTAGAGGCTATCAACCATGCAAAGGCTGCCGGAATTGAAATTATTGTTGCGATCAACAAGATTGATAAACCAAGTGCCAACGTGGAACGTGTAAAACAGGAATTAACAGAGTATGAATTGATTCCGGAAGACTGGGGCGGAAGTACAATTTTTGTACCAGTATCAGCACATACAAAAGAAGGAATTAAAGAATTACTTGAGATGGTTCTTTTAACAGCAGAAGTTATGGAGTTAAAAGCAAATCCAAATCGTGCAGCAAGAGGTCTTGTTATTGAAGCACAGTTGGATAAAGGAAAAGGATCTGTTGCAACTGTACTTGTACAGAAAGGTACTCTGCATGTTGGAGATGCAATCGCAGCCGGTTCTGCACATGGTAAAGTACGTGCAATGATGGATGACAAAGGCCGTCGCGTGAAAGAAGCAGGACCTTCACAGCCGGTTGAGATTCTTGGCCTTAATGACGTGCCAAATGCCGGAGAAGTATTTGTAGGATGTGAAACAGAAAAAGCTGCAAGAAACTTTGCCGAGACATTTATTGCACAGAATAAAGCAAAGCTTCTGGAGGATACAAAAAGCAAGATGTCTTTGGATGATCTGTTCACACAGATTCAGGAAGGCAATTTGAAAGAATTGAACATTGTTGTAAAGGCAGATGTTCAGGGTTCTGTAGAGGCAATGAAACAGAGCTTGCTTAAGCTTTCTAATGATGAAGTAGTGATTAAGATTATCCATGGCGGTGTTGGTGCAATCAATGAATCAGATGTAACATTGGCATCTGCATCGAATGCAATTATTATCGGATTTAACGTTCGTCCGGATGCAACAGCAAAAGACATTGCAGACCGTGAAGGCGTTGACCTGAGATTGTATCGTGTTATTTATAGTGCGATTGAAGATGTGGAAGCAGCTATGAAAGGTATGCTTGATCCGGTATTTGAAGAAAAAGTACTTGGTCACGCAGAAGTACGTCAGACATTTAAAGCATCAGGTGTTGGTACAATTGCAGGTTCTTATGTACAGGATGGTATATTTGAGCGTAACTGTTCAGTGCGTCTGACTCGTGATGGCATTGTAATCTTTGATGGACCTCTTGCATCACTGAAACGTTTTAAAGATGATGTAAAAGAAGTAAAAGCCGGATATGAGTGTGGATTTGTATTTGAAAATTACAATGACATTAAAGAGGGCGACCTTGTAGAAGCATACAAGATGGTTGAAGTAGAAAGAAAATAATTTTAAAATACTGCTCCGGACAGAATCTGTTCGGGGCAGAACGTATAAGGAGCGATGAAACATGAGAAAGAACAGTATAAAAAATACAAGAGTGAACGCAGAAGTTCATCATGAATTAAGTAATATACTGCGTGGCGGGATTAAAGATCCACGAGTTGCACCGATGACATCCGTTGTAGCGGTTGAAGTAGCTCCGGATTTAAAGACCTGCAAGGCATATATCAGCGTGCTGGGAGATGAAAAAGCTCAGGAAGATACATTGAAGGGTTTACAGAGCGCGGAAGGATATATCCGTCGTGAGCTTGCAAGAACGATCAATATGAGAAATACTCCGGAAATTACATTTATTTTAGACCAGTCCATTGAATATGGAGTAAACATGAGTAAGATGATAGATGATTTGACAAAAAAAGGTGAGGAATAAACATGAGTATTGTTTTATCTGAAATTTTAGCGGAAAAGCAGACGGTTGCTCTCGGTGGACACATACGTCCGGACGGAGATTGTGTCGGATCTGTAATGGGGCTATATCTTTACTTGCAGGAAGAATATCCAGAGCTGCAGATTGATGTATATCTGGAAAATTTAGCAGATCGTTTTCTTTTTATTCAGGATACAGATAAAATTCATAGTGAAATTGATGATTCAAAGGTTTATGATCTTTTTATTTGTATGGATTGTGGAGACAAAGAACGATTAGGGTTTTCTGCACCACTTTTTGAGAGTGCAAAGATGACGGCATGTATCGATCATCATGTAAGCAATGAAGCGTTTGCAGATTATAATGAGATAATTCCGGATGCAAGCTCGACATCTGAATTGGTTTATCGATTGATAGACAAAGATAAAATCAGTTTGCATTGCGCGGAAGCACTTTATATGGGAATTGCCCATGATACCGGAGTGTTCCAATATTCCTGTACAGCACCGGAAACAATGGAGGCAGCAGCAGAATTGCTTCGTAAAGGCGTAAATGGAAGTGATATCATCGATAAGACATTCTATGAAAAGACATATGTGCAAAATCAAATTCTCGGGAAAGCATTGCTTGAGAGTATGATGGTATTAGACAAGAAATGTATTTTTTCTTATGTATCAAAAAGAGATATGGAATTTTTCAATGCAGTGCCATCGGATTTGGAAGGGATTGTAAGTCAGCTTCGGTACACCACAGGGATAGAAGTGGCAATTTTTATGTATGAGACAGGATATCAGGAATATAAGGTGAGCCTTCGCTCAAAAGATGCTGTTGATGTTAGCAAAATCGCAAAATACTTTGGCGGTGGCGGACATGTTAAAGCGGCAGGCTGTACGATGAAAGGTACAGTGCATGATGTGGTAAATAATCTTATGAAAGAAATTGACATACAGTTAAAAGCAATTGGCGTAAAGGAATAGGCTTCATGATAAACGGAATTCTGAATATATACAAAGAAAAAGGCTATACATCCCATGATGTAGTAGCAAAGCTTAGAGGAATCGTAGGGCAAAAAAAGATCGGTCATACAGGAACGCTTGATCCGGATGCGGAAGGTGTATTGCCGGTATGTCTTGGTAGAGCAACAAAGCTTTGCGATATGCTGACTGACAAAAATAAGACATACGAGACAATACTGCTTTTGGGAAAGACGACGGATACACAGGATATTTCGGGAGAAGTATTAAAAATAGGAGATACATCTGCACTGACAGAAGAACAAGTGAAAAATTGCATTTGTGGGTATATCGGTGAGTATGATCAGCTTCCACCAATGTATTCGGCCTTGAAGGTGAATGGAAAAAAATTATATGAATTGGCTCGTGAAGGGAAAGAAGTAGAACGTAAAACAAGAAAAGTTCAGATTTTGGATATTCAAATCAAGGAAGTGAAATTACCACGTGTAAGGATGGAAGTGAGTTGCTCGAAAGGAACTTATATCAGGACACTTTGTCATGATATAGGTGAAGATTTGGGCTGCGGTGGTTGTATGGAACAACTGCTTCGTACACGTGTGAGCTGTTTTAACTTAAAAGATAGTTTGAAACTTGATGAAGTCAGAGCGTATCGCGAACAAGAAAAATTTGCAGAAATATTGATTCCGATTGATGAGATGTTTTCGGATAAAAAAGCAGCTATTGTAATGAAAAAGTTTGAAGCACTTGCATACAATGGAAATGAATTGAAAATGTCTATGATAAAATTAAAAGAAGAACCAAAGGTAGCAGAATTTGTTGAAGGGGAACAAATAAGATTATATGATCAGGCACAACATTTCATCGGCATTTTTGTTTATCATGAAAATGAACGAAAATTCGTGGTAGAAAAGATGTTTTTGGATCAGGAGGAATTAAAAAAGTAGCATGCAGTATATAACAGACATAAATGCATATCAAAGCGAAAAAAAATCTGCAATAACTTTGGGAAAGTTTGATTGCCTTCATCGTGGACATCAAAAGTTGATCAGACGTGTCAAGGAGTTGGCATCCGAAGAAATTCAAAGTGTAGTTTGCGCATTTGATATGGGAAGAAATTCTTTACTCACCAAAGAGGAGAGAAAAGAACGACTGGAACAAGAAGTGGATTGCTTTATCGCATGTCCGTTTACAAAAGAAATCCGAGAAATGGAAGCAGAACAGTTTATCTTGCAGATTCTTGCTGAAAAATTTCATGCAGCAATAGTTGTTGTCGGAGAAGATTTTCAATTTGGACATAAGAAACGCGGTGATGTGGTAATGCTGGAAAAATATGCATCACAATGTGGATATCAGCTGGAAGTAATCAAAAAAGAAATGTATGAGGGCAGAGAAATCAGCAGTACGTATGTAAGAGAAGCACTTGCAGAAGGAAATGTGACGTTAGCCAATAATCTTCTTGGATACTTATACGGAACCGAGGGTGTTGTGGAGTACGGACACCAGTTGGGGAGAACATTGGGATTTCCCACAATGAATATTGCATGGGACGAGCATAAGATCGCACCAAAGTTTGGTGTGTATGCATGCGAGATTGAAATTGACGGTGCGAGATATTATGGAATTGGTAATGTAGGGATTAAACCGACAGTGGAAAATGAACCTCATTTGTTGACGGAAGTGTATGTGTTTGATTATTCTGGAGATACTTATGGAAAATATGTAAAGGTATGGTTTCATGAGTTTGAACGGCCAGAGACAAAGTTTGCATCAATTGATGAATTGAAAGCACGCGTAGATAAAGATATTTTGTATGGAAAAAACTTCTTTACAAAATAAGAGAGTTATGTTATATTTAATAACTGTGAGCCGATGTTCGGTAATTGGATGACTCCAACCGTTACTTAATGTCAGGCGGTCATAAAAGATATTTATCAGGAGGAAAAGAACATGATTTCTAAAGAAAAGAAACAGGCAATTATTGCAGAGTATGGAAGATGCGAAGGAGATACAGGATCTCCGGAAGTACAGGTAGCTATCTTGACAGCAAGAATCAATGAGCTGACAGATCACTTCAAAGCTAATCCAAAAGATCACCACTCAAGAAGAGGTCTTTTGAAAATGGTTGGACAGAGAAGAGGACTTCTTGCATACTTAAAGAAAATTGATATCGAAAGATATCGTGCTTTGATTGAGAAACTTGGATTAAGAAAATAATTTTAGTTGCTCAAAAGCCTATGAGATAACGAAAAGTCTGGTATGAGAAAAATCATATCAGGCTTTTTCTTTGCCCTTGCGTAAGCAATGGACCTATGTTATAATATAAAAGATTGCGGGCAGGAGATGGATTCCCGAGACCACTGAAAAGTGTAAGAATGTTTTCTTGTTTTTTTCAGTAGTTTCGGACACTTCTGCTGACAACGAAGGAAAAAGCAGAAGAGTGGATTATAGATGAGACACTTTTCAGAAAGATAAAACAAAAAGGAGAACAAACATGTATAAAAAGTTTGAAATGGAACTTGCCGGAAGAACTTTGAGAGTCGATGTAGATCGTGTTGCAAAACAGGCAAACGGAGCAGTTCTGATGCACTATGGAGATACTACTGTATTGTGTACAGCAACAGCTTCAGAGAAACCAAGAGATGGTATTGATTTCTTCCCATTAAGTGTTGAATATAACGAAAGAATGTATGCTGTGGGTAAGATTCCGGGTGGATTTAATAAACGAGAAGGAAAAGCATCTGAGAATGCAATTTTAACATGCCGTGTAATTGACCGTCCGATGCGTCCGTTATTCCCAAAAGATTACAGAAATGATGTAACACTGGAGAATCTGGTTATGTCAGTGGATCAGGATTGTAGTCCTGAACTTACAGCAATGCTCGGAGCTGCGATCGCAACAAGCATTTCTGATATTCCATTTGATGGACCGATTTCTACAACACAGGTTGGTTTGGTTGATGGAGAATTTGTATTTAATCCAACAGCAGCACAGAAAGCTGTATCAGATCTTGCTCTTACAGTTGCATCTACAAAAGAGAAAGTAATCATGATCGAAGCTGGTGCAAATGAAGTGCCGGAAGATAAAATGATCGAAGCAATTTTTGCCGCACATGAGATGAACCAGAAAGTTATCGCGTTTATCGATACAATTGTTGCAGAGTGTGGAAAAGAAAAACATGCATATGAAAGCTGTGCAGTTCCGGAAGAGCTGTTTGCTGCAATTAAAGAGATCGTTCCGCCTGCAGAGATGGAAGATGCGGTATTTACAGATGACAAACAGACAAGAGAAGAGAATATCCGTGTTATTACAGAAAAATTAGAAGAAGCATTTGCTGAGAATGAAGAATGGCTTGCAGTACTCGGAGAAGCTGTTTATCAGTATCAGAAGAAGACAGTTAGAAAGATGATCCTGAAAGATCATAAGCGTCCGGATGGACGTGCAATCGACCAGATTCGTCCGTTGGCAGCAGAGGTAGATTTAATTCCTAGAGTACATGGTTCTGCAATGTTTACACGTGGACAGACACAGATCTGCACACTGACAACACTGGCACCATTGTCAGAAGCACAGAAATTAGATGGATTGGATGAAGCAGAGACTGCAAAGAGATATATGCATCATTATAATTTCCCATCATATTCTGTAGGAGAGACAAAACCATCAAGAGGACCTGGACGTCGTGAGATTGGACACGGAGCATTGGCTGAGAGAGCGTTAGTGCCTGTATTACCAAGCGAAAGCGAATTCCCATATGCAATCCGTACAGTTTCAGAAACATTTGAATCAAACGGATCTACTTCACAGGCTAGTATTTGTGCATCTAGTATGTCATTGATGACAGCCGGTGTACCAATCAAGGCTGCAGTAGCCGGTATTTCAGCAGGTCTTGTAACTGGCGAGACAGATGATGATTATCTTGTACTGACAGATATTCAGGGATTAGAAGATTTCTTTGGAGACATGGATTTCAAGGTTGCCGGAACACACAAAGGTATCACAGCAATTCAGATGGATATTAAGATCCATGGCCTGACAAGAGCAATTATTGAGGAAGCAATCGCAGCTACTAAGAAAGCAAGAACTTACATTTTGGATGAAGTTATGAATAAAGCAATTGCACAGCCAAGAGAAGAAGTAGGCACATATGCACCTAAGATTATGCAGATGCAGATTGACCCACAGAAGATTGGTGACGTAGTTGGACAGCGCGGAAAGACAATCAATGCAATTATTGAGCAGACAGGCGTGAAGATTGACATTACAGATGAAGGCGCTGTATCAATCTGTGGAACAGATAAAGAGAAGATGGAAGAAGCTGCAAAGATGATCCACATTATCGTAACAGATTATGAAGCAGGCCAGATTTTTGAAGGTAAAGTAACAAGCATCAAGGAGTTTGGAGCATTTGTTGAATTCGCTCCTGGAAAAGAAGGAATGGTTCACATTTCTAAGATTTCGAAAGAGAGAATCAACAAAGTAGAAGATGTTCTTAACATTGGTGATGTTGTAAAAGTTGTTTGCATGGGCAAAGACAAGATGGGAAGATTCAGCTTCAGTATGCGAGATGTAGCAGAATAATTTAATATAATAAGAATTTAGGCGAGGAACGTGTATGAACACAGACCTCGCCTGTTTTTTGCTGCAATATATATGATAAAAAAGTCCGGTAGATATTTTTTAGTCATAATTCTTCTGCCACTTCATATATTGTTTAAAGAGGTGGACAAGATGAGGGAAAATAAAAAAAGGCAACAAATATTAAATGTCCTGGCAAAGTCAATTCGAGCAATCATGGAAAATGAAGAATTAGATTTTGAAAAATTAGAAGAGATTCGTCTGCGTATTGACCAGCCATTGATTGTGGAGTATGAAAATGTAGAGATGGTACTGCCATCAAAAGCAAGAAACAAACATATTGTAACAAAAGAAGAAATTCGAGAGACAATGGATTATATTTGTAAATATTCGTTGTATGCATATGAACAGGAATTGAAACAGGGGTTTGTTACAATAGAGGGAGGACATCGGGCCGGCGTTATGGGAAAAGTGATATTAGAAAATAATAGAGTAAAAAATTTACAGTACATATCTTCTGTGAATATTCGTGTTGCACATGAAATAATTGGATGCGCAGATTCAATCATGCAGTATATAACAAAAAATAGAGAAGTATGTCATACGTTAATCATATCACCGCCGCGATGCGGGAAGACAACACTGATCAGAGATATCATTCGCCAGATATCCGATGGAAATCGATATGTTCGAGGATGTACAGTGGGGGTGGTAGATGAACGATCAGAATTAGGTGGATGCTATCTTGGCGTGGCACAGAATCATCTCGGAATGCGGACAGATATTTTGGATTGCTGTCCAAAAGCGGAAGGAATGATCATGCTGATCCGTTCAATGGCACCACATGTACTTGCAATTGATGAGATTGGAACGAGTGAAGATGTTCATGCGGTAGAATATGCAATGCAATGTGGATGCAAATTAATTGCAAGTGTACATGGAATGGATATGGAGGAAGCATCGCAAAAGCCGGTACTTGGAGATCTGATCAGGAAACGTCGGTTTGAACGTTATGTTATTTTGGAAAACAGGCATCATCCGGGGGAAATCAAAACGATTTATGATGAGCGGGGGAGTTTGCTATGCAGCGGATTATAGGCGGCATACTGGTGATTGCTGCAACGAGCGGGATTGGTTTTTTGTACAGTAAAGAATTGCAAGTTTATCTGGAAAAAATGTTGTATATCCGGCATTTGATTTATTTATTAAAGGGGGAATTAGAATACTGTGTTGCACCGATAGGTGAAGTGTTTGGGAAAATAGCACAGCGGGTAAAACAACCATACAAAAACTGGCTTTTAGCCATGCAAAAGCAGGTAGAAAACAGGGAGGCAGATGAATTTTTTACAATTTGGATGCGTACGATTGATCAATATTTGGGAGAATTAAGTTTAAAGCCGTCTCATTTGATTCAATTAAAAGAACTGGGATGCTATCTGGGACAAAATCACACAGCAGTAGAAAGCCAGAATCTACAGCTTTATATTGAACGACTTGAGCTGGAAATCGAGAAGATGCGAGAAGGGATCGAGACAAAAAGACGGATTGGAAGTTGTCTGGGAGTGATGGCAGGAATTTTTCTGGTAGTGATATTATTGTGACACGGAGGGACACCATGACGATCAATTTAATTTTTAAAATAGCGGCAGTTGGGATTCTGGTGTCTATTCTAAGTCAAGTGCTAAAGCATAGTGGAAGAGATGAACAGGCATTTCTTGTAAGTTTTGCAGCACTTGTTCTTGTGCTTTCCTGGGTACTGCCGTATATTTATGACTTGTTTATTACGATGAAACAATTATTTGCATTATAAAAATGGACGGAAGGTAAAGATAATTTTAGGAGTCGGGCAAAGCAAGGTGAAGGTATTATGAATATTGTTCAGATAGGAATTGTCGGAGTATTGGGTGTGCTAATGGCAGTTCAGTTTAAAAGTGGCAGATCAGAATATGGGATTTATATAAGTGTGGCAGTAAGTATTTTGATTTTTGCATGTATTGTAGAAAGATTGGCAATTTTTGTTGATGCAATTGAAGAAATCCGACAGTATTTGAATATGAATACAGCATACCTATATACATTGTTAAAGATGGTTGGAATTACATATATTGCAGAATTTTGCTCTAGCATTTGCAAAGATGCAGGGTATCAGACGATATCTGTACAAATAGAAATATTTAGTAAACTGACAATACTTGTCCTTGGTATACCGGTTCTGCTTACGTTGTTAGAGACAATACAGGAGTTCCTTTCATGAGAAACAAAAGGGGATATTTAATACTATTATTTTTATTTATCTGTGTGAATATGTGTTTTTATGTAAGAGCTGCCGAAACTGAAAAAAATCAAAGCGATATACTACAGGAAGAAATAAAAAATAAGATTTTGGGAGAAGTGGATTTTTCTGAAATAAATCAAAATCTGAAGTTATTATTTCCGAACGAAAAAGTTCGTTTTCAGGATATAGTGGAAACATTGATGCAAGGAAATCTTCAAGAAACAGGAATAAAGATACTTTCGTATGTGAAAGACCAGATTAGTTATGAATTTCGTGCAAATAAAACAAATTTGGTACATATTCTTTTTATTGCAATCACAGCAGCGGTATTTACAAATTTTTCAAATGCATTGCAAAATAAACAAGTGGGGGAGATTAGTTTTTATATTTTATATATGCTTTTGATCACAATGAGTTTGAACTCATTTCGGATTGCAATATCCGGCATAGAGGAAAAAATGGAAAATATTCTGGAATTTATGAAAGTACTCTGTCCGGGATATCTTTTGTCGGTGGTGTTTGCGGCGGGAAGCAGCAGTGCATTGATGTTTTACAATTTTATTTTGGTGCTGATCTATCTGGTAGAGATGGTAGTCTTTCGCTTTTTGCTCCCAATCATAAATTTATATATTATGATTCAGGTAATGAACTATATGCTGGAAGAGGAGGTATTGTCAGAGTTTGCAGAGCTGGTAAAAAAAGGAATACAGTGGAGCCTAAAAAGTCTGATTGGCATTGTAATTGGAGTGAATGTTGTACAGGGGCTTTTGGGACCTGCGATGGATACACTTAAGAAGAGTGCATGGACAAAATCACTGACAGCAATTCCGGGGATTGGAAATACATTCGGAAGTGTGACGGATGTGATATTTGGAACAGCAGTGTTGATTAAAAACGGAATAGGAATGGCAGGGGCGATAGTGATTGTTGGGATTTGTCTTGTGCCGATCATCCAGACAGCACTCTTGACTTTTTTGTATAAGCTTGTTGCGGCAATGATACAGCCGATATCTGATTCGAGGATCACAGGTTGTATCAGCAGTGTAAGTGAAGGATATGAATTGCTGTTACAGATTATTCTAACTACAATGATACTGTTTTTGATTACGATTGCTGTAGTGGCAGCAGCTGCCACCTGAGGGGTGAAAAGAGAATGGATTTGCTCTATGAATGGATTCGGAATCTGGTCTGTTACCTGGTTATATTTACTGCTGTTTTGGAAGTGTTGCCGGGAAAAGAGTATAAAAAATATATTCAGTTTTTTGCAGGTCTTGTGCTTATCCTGCTTTTGGTAACACCAATCTTAAAAATGACAGGAATGGAACAAAATTTTTGGGAGATTTATAATAATCGAGAGTATGAGCAGGAGAAAAGAGAGTTGATGGAAAAAGATAATTATTTTGAAAATATAGATATTATGGATTTTCTTCCGGAGGATTGGAAAAATGGAGAGGAAATGGAGACAGATTCTGGAACAATGGAAAGATAATTTAAGTAAAAAAAACCAGTTGCTGCTGATATTTCTTGTGGGACTTTTACTATTGGTTGTTGCATTTCCTGTATCAAAAAAAGATTCGAAAGCAGAGAAGACAATACAAGAGACAAGTTCTGCGAGAAATGTGCAGACAAGTCTGGAAAATTATGAGGAGTATCTGGAAAAACGTCTGACAAATGCTTTGGAATCAGTAGATGGGGTTGGAAGAACAGAAATTGTTATCACCTTAAAATCATCAGGGCAGAAAATCGTGGAAAAAGATCAAAGCATAAACAATCAGTCTGACTCAAACACAAATGAGGCGGGAATAACAAATAGTTCTGAATCAAAAAGTTCAGATGGAACCAGTATTTATGAGCGTCAGTCAGATGGGACGGAAATCCCATATGTGAGTAAGGAGCTGACTCCGGAAATAGCAGGAGTGCTTGTTGTGGCAGATGGTGGAGACAATGCTGTTGTAGTGAAGAATATTACAGACGCAATCCGGGCATTATTTGGAGTGGAAGCGCATAAGATTAAAATAATGAAACGGACAGATACATAAAGGAGGTTTTTACATGAAACAAATATTCAAAAAGAACCAAATTATTATTACTACGCTGGCTGTTATGATTGCAATTGCCGGATATTTGAATTATTCAGGGAAACTATTTGGAGAAACGAAAAGTGGAACGGAAGAGACAAATGCAGATATGGCAAATAAGGAACTTTTGGATATTTCGGAGGATGATCTTGGAAATAATGAAATCGCAAGCAATGATTCGGAGGTGGAAGGAACTCCGGGCGAGGCAGTTTTGACAAGTGGAAGCATGGAGTCCACTGTGGCACAGGCTAAAATATCACGAGAACAAGTGCGCTCAGAAAATAAAGAGATGCTGCAGTCGATCATTGACAGTACTACAGTCAGTGAAGAAGAAAAACAAGATGCAATCGCACAGATGCTGAAAATAACGGAATTATCGGAACAGGAGATGGCGATAGAAACATTGATGTCATCAAAAGGTTTTTCGGATGCAGTCGTTAATCTTACAGAAGATTCGGCAGATGTTGTTGTAAATGCGACTGAACTAACAGATGCAAATCGAGCTCAAATTGAAGATATTGTGACAAGAAAAACGGAAATAGCGCCGGAAAATATTGTGATCAGTCCAATCCATGCAAATGAATAAAATCAAAATATAAAAGAGAAGTTGCTAAAAATCATATATCCACCCGAATTCTTAATGTAAAGCATTGCGGGGAAAAAAAGAATGTGATAAAATAAACTCCATATGCGATAATGTTTGATAGGAGATAATAATATGTCTGATTTTACAAATGAGATAAAGAAAAGAAGAACCTTTGCGATAATTTCTCATCCGGATGCAGGAAAGACAACACTTACAGAAAAATTCCTGTTATATGGAGGAGCAATTAATCAAGCAGGTTCAGTGAAAGGAAAAGCAACAGCTAAACATGCAGTTTCAGACTGGATGGAGATCGAAAAGGAAAGAGGTATTTCTGTTACTTCTTCGGTTTTACAGTTTAATTATGGTGGATATTGTATAAATATTCTGGATACACCTGGACATCAGGATTTCTCAGAAGATACGTACCGTACTTTGATGGCTGCGGATTCTGCGGTGATGGTAATTGATGCATCGAAAGGTGTTGAAGCACAGACGAGAAAACTGTTCAAGGTATGTGTAATGCGTCATATTCCAATCTTTACATTTATTAATAAGATGGATAGAGATGCGATGGATACATTTGAACTTTTGGATGACATTGAGAAAGAGTTGGGAATTGCAACTTGCCCTGTAAACTGGCCAATTGGTTCTGGAAAAGCGTTTAAAGGGGTATATGACCGCCAGAAAAATGAGGTGGAATTATTTTCAGATACGCAGAAGGGTACACGAATGGGAGAAGTCGAGATACTTGGTGCCGATGACCCGAGTCTTGATGAAATCCTTGGCGAAGAGGCGAAAAGTACCCTGGCAGATGAGATTGAATTGTTAGATGGTGCCGCAGCTGAATTCGATATGGAGCTTGTTTCAAAAGGAGAACTTTCACCGGTATTCTTTGGCTCTGCGCTTACAAACTTTGGTGTAGAGACATTTTTGAAACATTTCCTGGCAATGACAAGTTCTCCGCTTCCAAGAAAATCAGATCATGGGCTGATTGATCCGTTGGAAGAAAAAGATTTTTCTGCATTCGTATTTAAAATTCAGGCTAATATGAATAAGGCGCATCGTGACCGTATTGCATTTATGAGAATCTGTTCTGGTGAGTTTGATGCGGGAATGTCTGTATATCATGTGCAGGGTGGAAAAGATATTCGTTTGTCTCAGCCACAACAGATGATGGCAAGTGAACGTAAAATGATTGAAAAAGCGTATGCCGGAGATATTATCGGTGTATTTGATCCGGGTATCTTTTCGATTGGAGATACATTGACAACGTCGAAAGAAAAATTTGCATATGAAGGAATTCCGACATTTGCACCGGAACATTTTGCAAGAGTGCGTCAGGTTGATACAATGAAACGTAAGCAGTTTGTAAAAGGTATTAATCAGATCGCTCAGGAAGGTGCGATCCAGATTTTCCAGGAATACAATACAGGAATGGAAGAAATTATCGTTGGAGTAGTTGGTGTCCTGCAGTTTGATGTATTGAAATATCGTTTGCAAAATGAATATAATGTGGAGATCAGATTGGAAAATCTGCCTTACGAATATATTCGCTGGATTGAGAATGATGAAATTGATATGGCTAAATTGTCTGGTACTTCAGATATGAAGAAGATTAAAGATTTGAAAGACCGTCCATTATTGTTGTTTGTGCATGAATGGAGTATTCGTATGACATTGGAAAGAAACGAGGGACTGCAGATTTCAGAATTTGGACGTTCTTAAAGAAAACAGACAAATTTCTTTGCAAATAGACTAATATTTGGTATAATACTTACAGATTGAACCATACAGGAGGTTTTGAAAAAATGGCGAAGGAAGAAAGAACTACTTATACAATACACAATGACAGCAGCAAAGGAGAAGTTAAGATTGCAGATGAAGTAGTAGCGATCATTGCAGCACTTGCAGCAACAGAAGTTGAAGGCGTTGCATCTATGGCAGGCAATATCACAAACGAACTGATCAGTAAGCTCGGCATGAAAAATTTGTCTAAAGGTGTGAAGGTTGACGTGCTGGAAGGTGTTGTGACAGTTTCACTGGCATTAAATCTGAAGTATAATTATAGCATTATGACTGTAACAGAGAAGGTGCAGGAGAAAGTAAAAGCAGCAATCGAGAATATGACAGGTCTGGAAGTAGCAGATATTAATATTCGTGTGGCTGGAGTTGAGATGGATAATCAGGAATAAAAATTTGATTATTCCAAGAAGCGGCGTAGTAAAAAGGATGTCGTACAGACATCCTTTTTCTTACCTGATGGGTCGAGATAAAAAGTTGTAAGAAGCTTTTTATGACCTGAATAACAATAAAGAAACATGAGAGAAGATGTGGAAAGGAGCTGTTATGAAAAGAACAGAACTTCGAGAGCATATATTTAAGATGCTTTTTCAGATAGAATTTAATGAGATGGATGAGATGCCGGAACATTTGCAATTATATTTTGCAAGTCTGGAGAATGCGACAGAGCAGGATAAAGAATATATCGAGAATAAATATCATGCAGTTGTAGAGAAAGTTTCAGAGATCGATGATCTGATCAATGAAAAATGTGAAGGATGGAAAACAACTCGTATGAACAAAGTGGATCTTACGATTCTGCGACTGGCAGTATACGAGATTAAGTGGGACGAAGATGTTCCGACTGGAGTGGCGATTAACGAGGCAGTAGAACTCTCTAAGAGATTCAGTGGAGAAGAGGGACCTGCTTTTGTAAATGGTGTGCTGGCTAAGATCGCAAATTAGTGTTAATCGGATAATAGCAGACATTAGGAGGCATAACATATGCGTAATGTTTATTCGGTTAAACAAGTTAATTCTTATGTGAAGAATATGTTTAGCCAGGATTTTATGCTGAATCACATATATGTAAAAGGAGAAGTATCGAATTGTAAATATCATACTTCTGGTCATATTTATTTTTCGCTGAAAGATGAGTCCGGAACGATAGCATGCGTTATGTTCGCAAGTGCAAGGTCGGGGCTTTCTTTTCGTATGCAGGAAGGGCAGAATGTAATCGTGCTTGGCTCTGTAAGTGTGTACGAGAGAGACGGAAAATATCAGCTTTACGCAAAAGAGATTATCCTGGACGGAGCAGGAGCGCTATATGAACGATTTGAGGCTTTGAAGAAAGAACTTGAGGAAATGGGGATGTTTGCTGCAGAGTATAAGCAGCCGATACCACGTTATGTGAAGCGTGTCGGTATTGTGACAGCACCGACAGGGGCAGCAGTGCGTGACATCATCAATATTTCTAAGCGAAGAAATCCTTATGTACAGTTGATTTTATATCCTGCACTTGTACAGGGAGAAGGCGCAGCTGCAAGTATCGTCCGCGGAATCCGGATGATGGAACAACAAAATGTAGATGTAATCATTGTCGGACGTGGAGGAGGCTCCATGGAAGATTTATGGGCATTTAATGAAGAAGCTGTGGCAAGAGCAATTTTCGAATGCACAATTCCGATTATTTCGGCCGTTGGACATGAGACAGATACATTGATATCGGATTATGTTGCCGATTTGAGGGCACCTACACCATCTGCTGCCGCAGAATTGGCGGTATACGAGCTTTCTTCGGTTCAGATAATGTGTGAAGAATATAAGAGAAGAATGTATCAACAGATAAGTCAGCGTATAGATTTTTCCAGACGGCAGACGGAACAGATGGCATTTCGATTAAAAGTAGCTCATCCACGTCAGAAATTGAATGAACAAAGACAATATCTGGCTGATTTAGACAGCCGTATGCGTATCAGAATGAATTCGGCATTGGAAGAGAGCAGACATAAACTGGCAATTTATATAGAGAAAATGAAAGGACTGTCACCGCTCCAGAAATTAAATCAAGGATATGCATATGTAACTGATAAATCGGGGCGGACGGTGAGAAGCATTAAAGATACAAAGCAAGGAGAAGTACTTGATGTGTATGTGACAGATGGGCGTGTTCGTACACAGGTGATGGATATATATAAGGAGGAGTATGATGTTAGAAGAGAAGAAGGGTGAACAGAAAGAGACACAGATTCCTCTGGAAGAGTTATTTTCAAAATTAGAGGAAGTAGTTAAGAATCTGGAAAATCCGGAAAGCTCTTTGGAAGAATCATTTCAGTATTACAATGAGGGAATGCAGCTTTTGAAGAGATGTAACGAGACAATTGATTCTGTAGAGAAGAAAGTACTTGTTTTAGATGAAGAAGGAGAGACGTATGAATTTTAAAGAAGAACAAAGGAAAAGAATAGAGCAGATCGAAGCAATTCTAATGCGTTATCTTCCAAAACAAGAGGGAAAACAAAAAATCATTATGGAGGCCATGGAATATAGTTTGATGGCAGGAGGCAAGCGGTTACGCCCAATGCTGATGTGGGAGATATATCGTATGTTTTCAGGAACATCAGAAGCAATTTATCCGTTTATGGCAGCTATGGAGATGATTCATACATATTCTCTTGTACATGATGATCTGCCGGCAATGGACAATGATGAATATCGTAGAGGACGTAAGACAACACATGTTGTTTATGGTGAAGATATGGGAATCCTTGCAGGAGATGCGCTTTTGAATTATGCATTTGAGACAGCAGTTTCAGCATTTTCTATAGAGGGTGTAGATGCGGTAAATATAGGTCAGGCACTTCAGGTATTGGCTAAAAAAGCCGGAATTTATGGGATGATAGGCGGTCAGGTTGTAGATGTAAAGTGTACTGGCCAGAGCATTTCGGGAGATACACTGGATTTTATATACCGCTTGAAAACAGGTGCATTAATTGAAAGCTCAATGATGATCGGAGCAATTCTTGCAGGTGCATCAAAAGAAGAAATTGAGATTGTGGAGACAATAGCACAAAAAGTCGGGCTGGCATTTCAGATTCAGGATGACATTTTAGATGTTACAAGTACGGCAGAGGTGTTAGGAAAACCAATCCACAGCGATGAAAAAAATGAAAAGACAACGTATGTAACCTGGAAAGGAATTGAAGCTGCAAAAGCAGAGGTAAAACAGCTTTCCGAGGAAGCAGTTAAGGAATTGAAAAGGCTTGAGAGTACAGACGAATACTTGGAGTTGTTGCTCGAGTCATTAATATACAGGAAGAAATAAGGAGGAGTTCCTTATGGTTTTAGAAAAAATTCAAAAAGCAAACGACATTAAAAACTTAGAGCCAGAGGAATTGGAAGTATTAGCTAAGGAAATCAGGAGCTTCTTGATTGAAAAAATAAGCTGCACCGGGGGACATTTGGCATCAAATTTAGGTGTAGTAGAGCTTACGATGGCACTGCATCTGGCACTTGATTTTCCGGAAGATAAATTGATCTGGGATGTAGGGCATCAGGCATATACGCATAAATTACTTACAGGACGCAAAGCTGGATTTGATGATCTGAGAAAATATGGTGGGATGAGCGGATTTCCAAAGCGCAAAGAAAGTGATTGTGATGCGTTTGATACCGGGCATAGTTCAACATCTATCTCAGCCGGACTTGGATATGTAGCAGCCAGAGATATCCAGAAACAGGATTATCATGTTGTGTCTGTTATCGGAGACGGATCATTGACCGGAGGAATGGCATATGAAGCTTTGAATAATGCTGCGCATGTAAAAAGTAATTTTATTATTGTTTTAAATGATAATAATATGTCCATTTCACCGAATGTGGGAGGCGTATCAAATTATTTGAGTGGACTTCGCACAGCAAATGCTTATACAGAGTTGAAGCGTGGCGTAGAAGATACGTTGAAAAAGATTCCTGTTAAGGGAGAAAAACTGGTTTCACAGATTAAAAAGACAAAGAGTGGATTGAAACAGTTTCTTGTGCCGGGAATGTTTTTTGAAGATATGGGGATTACGTATCTGGGACCGGTAGACGGACATGATGTAAGAAAACTTTATAAAGTATTTAGTGAAGCGAAACGATTGAATCATGCTGTGCTTGTACATGTTCTTACAAAAAAGGGGAAAGGTTATTTACCGGCAGAGGAAAATCCATCCCGGTTTCATGGAACCCCGCCATTTGTTATTGAAACAGGGGAAGCAAAGCAGACATCTGAAAAGGATTCTTATACAGATGTATTTTCAAAAGTAATAACAGATGTTGGAAAGAAAGATGAAAAGGTTGTAACGATTACAGCTGCAATGGCAGATGGAACAGGGCTAAACCGATTTGCAAAACATTTTCCAGACAGATTCTTTGATGTGGGAATAGCAGAGGAGCATGCACTGACATTTGCAGCAGGACTGGCGGCTGGTGGTATGAAGCCTGTTGTGGCATTGTATTCTTCATTTTTACAGCGTGCCTATGATCAGGCAATCCACGATGTCTGTCTTCAGAATCTTCCGGTTGTACTTGCCGTAGATCGTGCGGGTCTGGTTGGTAGTGACGGAGAAACGCATCAAGGACTTTTTGACTTGTCATTTTTAACAACGATTCCAAATATGACGATCATGTCTCCGAAAAATCGCTGGGAGATGGCAGATATGGTTCGTTATGCAATTGATTTTCAATATCCGATTGCACTTCGATATCCAAGAGGAGAAGCATACGAAGGGTTTAAAGAATTCCGAACGCCGATTGAATATGGTAAAAGTGAGATGTTGTATCAGGAATCTGAGATTGCAATTGTTTTTGTCGGACATATGGCGAAGTTGGCTAAAGACGTCAGAGAAGAATTGAAAAACAGAGGATATTCTTGTACGTTGGTCAATGCGAGATTTGTAAAGCCATTAGACAAAGAGATGCTCGTACAATTGGCTGCGAACCATCGTATATTTGTGACAATTGAAGAAAATGTCCTGTCTGGTGGATTTGGCCAACAGGTATTGGATTGTGTGGAACGTGAAAGGTTAGATGTTTATGTGCACAGTTTTGGAATTCCGGATGATTATGTAGAGCATGGCAATGTAGATGTACTGAGAAAAGAAGTTGGTCTGGAGAAAACAAACATAGTTGAGAAAATTATTACAGATTATAATATAGCAAGGAATGAATAACATGAAGGAACGATTAGATGTATTATTAGTAAAACGGAATCTTGCAGAATCTCGTGAGAAGGCAAAAGCAATCATTATGTCCGGTAATGTTTTTGTTGAAGGACAGAGGGAAGACAAAGCTGGCACGACATTTCCGGAAGAAGTACAGATTGAGATCAAAGGGCATACACTTCCGTATGTAAGTCGTGGTGGATTAAAACTGGAAAAAGCAATGAAAGTTTTTGATGTTACGGTAGAAGGTAAGGTATGTACAGATGTTGGCTCTTCAACAGGAGGTTTTACAGATTGCATGCTGCAAAACGGGGCAGTAAAAGTATTTGCGATTGATGTGGGAAGAGGTCAGTTGGATTGGAAACTTCGTCAGGATGAACGGGTTGTATGTATGGAAAAAACAAATATCCGTTATGTTACTCCGGAAGACATAGGAGAGCCGATTGATTTTTCGTCCATTGATGTTTCATTTATATCATTGACAAAAGTATTGGAGCCGATTCGCAATTATTTAACACCGGATGGTGAGATTGTGGCTTTGATTAAACCTCAGTTTGAAGCGGGAAGAGAAAAAGTTGGAAAGAAAGGGGTAGTCAGAGAGCGAAGCACACACCACGAAGTGATTGAAAAGGTTGCACTGTATGCACACTCGATAGGATTTGAAATATTAAATATTGATTTTTCACCTATTAAAGGACCAGAGGGAAACATTGAATATTTGATTCATTTGAAAAAATGTCCAGATGGACAGCCGCCGGAAATCTCAGTAGATTTGTCTAGTGTTGTGGATCATGCATTCGAGGAACTGGCACGTTGAGGATAAGAACATGGATAGATTTTATGTGATTACAAATCAATTAAAAGATACAGACTATCGAATAACAAATGAAATTAAAGAATACATTGAAAAAAATGGAAAAACTTGTGTGATCGCTCAAAAAGACGAAGATGGTTATTTGATTCCGGGAACAGTGCCAAAAGATATGCAATGTGCAATTGTTCTTGGAGGAGATGGGACTTTAATTCGCGCTGCAAGAGAATTAGAAGGATATCATATTCCATTACTTGGTGTAAACATGGGAACACTGGGTTATCTTGCAGAGGTAGAATTACACGATTATCGTACAGCTTTGGACAAGTTGTTTACAAAAGAGCCGGATGTGGAAGATCGTATGATGCTGCGAGGGAGTGTTAATGGGGGAAAATCACACGTTGCAGTGAATGATATTGTAGTAACACGTTCGGGAGAACTTCGTGTGGTGCATCTGGATATTTATGTGAACGGAGCACTTTTAAATAGTTATCGTGCGGATGGAGTGATCATATCGACACCGACAGGAACGACAGGATATAATCTGTCTGCCGGAGGACCGATTGTTGAGCCGACGGCAAGTATGTTTGTAATTACTCCGATTTGTTCGCATGCACTTAATGCAAGTAGCGTTGTACTTTCAGCAGAGGATACAATAGAAGTAAAAGTCTGTGAAGGTAGATACGGAAGACAGGAGCATGCGTTAGTCACATTTGATGGGGCGGAAGAGATTGCTGTTCGTACAGGAGACCGTGTTGTGATTCAAAAAGCTGAAGACACTACAAAGCTGATTAAATTGAATAAAGAAAGTTTCATGATAACTATGCGAGAAAAAATGAAAGGAAATTAGGAAAATGAAGGTTAGTCGTCATGCAAAAATAATTGAATTGATCAATCAGTATGATATTGAAACCCAGGAAGAATTGGCAGATCGTTTGAATCAATCCGGATTTAAAGTGACTCAGGCTACAGTTTCCAGAGATATTCGTGATCTAAAGTTGACGAAAATGTCAGTAGATGGAGGAAAACAGAAATACGTTATTATTAAGCCGGAAGATGGCGGTATGACGGAAAAATATATGAGGGTATTACGAGATGGGTATGTATCCATGGACATGGCACAAAATATACTTGTGATTAAAACTGTATCAGGAATGGCTATGGCAGTTGCAGCTGCTATAGATGCTATGCAGTGGAAAGAAGTGGTTGGGTGTATTGCGGGGGATGATACGATTATGTGTGCTATCCGAACAGTAGAAGACACAACCTGTGTGATGGATAAGATTAGAAAAATTGCAACAAGAGGATAATAAAAGAAATTATGTTAGAAAATCTGCATGTGAAAAATCTGGCGTTGATTGATGAAGTTGAGGTTGATTTTCAGCCTGGATTAAATATTCTGACAGGAGAAACAGGAGCTGGAAAATCAATTTTGTTAGGTTCTGTGAATCTGGCATTGGGTGGCAAGTATAGTGCGGATATGCTTCGTACAGGAGCAAAATTCGGACTGGTAGAATTGACATTTACAATTGAAAATGAAAAGTTAGAAAAACAGCTCGAGGCAATGGATATTTATCCGGAGGATGGTAGGATTGTATTGAATCGAAAGCTGATGGAAGGAAGAAGTGTTAGTAAGATTAACGGAGAAACCGTAAATATGACAACGCTTCGTGAAGTGGCATGTATGTTGATTGACATTCATGAACAGCATGTACACCAGTCGCTTCTCCACAAGAGAAATCATTTGGTCTTTCTGGATTTATATGCGAAAGATAAAATTGAGCCGTTGAAAGAAAAAGTTGCAAAGGCTTATCATGCTTACATGGATTATCAGAAGAAACTGGATAATTTCAGTATGGATGAGAGAGAACGGCAAAAGGAAATATCGCTGGCAGAATTTGAAATACATGAAATAGAAGAAGCAAATCTTCAAGATGGCGAAGATGAAGATTTAGAACAGCTTTATCAGAGGATGGCAGCAGGAAAGAAAATCACAGAAGCAATCAATGAGGCTTATCAATATACCAGTGAAGATTCTTCAGGTAATGCAAGTGATTATTTAAGCAGGGCAATCCGTGCACTTCAGGATGTCTCGTCAGTGGATGAACAAGGAATGTCTCTATACGACCAGCTGTCAGAAATTGATAGCTTATTAAATGATTTTAACAGAGAATTATCAGACTACGCAAAAAGCTTTGAATTTTCGGAAGAGGATTTTTATGAGACAGAAAATCGTTTGAATGTTATAAATCGATTAAAGACAAAATTTGGTAATTCTGTCAGTGAAGTTTTGGAATATTGTGAAGAAAAAAAACAGAGACTAAACGAACTGGAAGATTATGAAGCATGTATGAATGAGCTGAAAGAAAAATTGCAAAGTGCAGAAGAAGAATATGTGAAGCAGGCAAATGCATTGACAATGGAACGTAAAAAAGCGGCAATTCCATTCATTGAGGAAATAAAAAAAGGATTGAAAGATTTGAATTTCCTTGATGTGCAATTTGAAATGCGTTTTACAAAACAAACTCGATATGGACTAGGTGGAATGGATGATGCTGAATTTTATATGTCAACAAATCCGGGAGAAGCCTTAAGACCAATGGGGATGGCAGCATCCGGTGGTGAGTTGTCCAGAATTATGCTTGTAATTAAAACAATTCTTGCCGGGCAGGAAGATACACCAACGCTTATATTTGATGAGATTGATACAGGAATCAGTGGTATTACGGCAGGAAAAGTCGCAGAAAAGATGCGTTTTATCGGAAAGTCCAGACAAGTTTTATGTATTACTCATCTGGCACAGATTGCATCAAAAGCGGATGCTCATTATTTGATTCAAAAGCAGGCAAAAGAAAATGTAACAAAGACAGAAATTATACCATTATCAAAAGAAAATTCGATTAAGGAGCTCGCAAGATTGCTTGGAGGAGATAAGATGACATCAAGTATTCTGGAGAGTGCAAAAGAGATGAAAGAATTGGCAATGAGTGAAATATAATACCAGTGTGAATTTATGTTTCTTTCACATACTAAAAACGAACACCAGGGAAATGAGTTTCCTGTGGCTGTTCGTTTTTTCTATTAGAAAAAAACGTTCCATTATTAAAACGTAACGAAAGAGGGTATGTGAGATGAAACAGAACAGAAAGAAAAAGATACTTTGTGTAGTTATTCTTGTCATTTCGATGGCGATGTTTGGAAAGATGGGCTGGAATGTATCTTGGGCAGCAACGCAAAAAGAGGTGACAACAGAGCAATTGGATGAAGATGTGGTTTTAGTAGGAGGAATGCCAATTGGAATTTATATGGAAACAGATGGGGTGTTGGTCTTAAATACGCAAAAAATAAAAGGTATTGACGGAAAAGAATATAATCCGGCTGAAAAACAAGTGAAGGCGGGAGATTATATTGTCGGAATAAATGGAGTGGAAATTCATGATAAAAAGCAATTGACTGAACAGGTTGAAAAACTGAATGATCAGGAGGTAGAACTGTCAATATATAGAGAACAAAAGAGTCTAAATGTAAAAATGAAAGCGGTAGAGGCTGCAGAAAAGAAATATAAATTAGGAATCTGGGTAAGAGATAATGTACAAGGATTAGGAACCATTACATTTTTGACAAAAAACAGTGAATTCGGAGCACTTGGTCATGGAATCCATGATATAGATACAAGTGTATTGATGAAAATAGCAGATGGAAGAATATACAGAACAAGTATACGTTCGGTTGTGAAAGGAAGTGAAGGAATTCCGGGGAGCATGGAGGGGATTATTGTATATAATCGATATAATCAATTAGGGGCGATAAAAAAGAATACAGAGGTGGGAATATATGGAATATTAGATGATGTAAATACATTATTTGAAGAACAATATGCTGTACAGGTTGCAAAAATAGAAGAAATTAAAAAAGGAAAAGCAACAATCCGTTGCTTTTTAGATGGAGAAGTGAAAGAATATGCTGTCGAAATTTTGGAGATTGATAAAACACCGAATGAAATCAATAAAGGAATTACATTAAAAGTCACGGATCCTGAATTGTTGGGAAAAACAGGTGGAATTGTGCAGGGAATGAGTGGTTCACCAATACTCCAGGATGGAAAATTAGTAGGTGCAGTTACACACGTATTTGTTAATAATTCTACAAAGGGATATGGAATATTTGCAGAAACAATGTTGAAAGAAGCCGAAAAATGCAGCATGTAGCTGACGGCTTTTGTCGAATTGGGACGCATGAAAGCTCTTGATTCTCGTCGATAAGGCTTATATAATAGTGGAATGGTAAAGGAAAAGCGGGGCGATGAGAGTAGAAGGGGTGGAGGAGGACACTATATGGGAGCATTGAAAGTGGCCATTGCCGACGACAATGAATTAATGTTAGATATGTTAGGAGAATTGATTTCTTCAGATAAAGACTTGAGCGTTGTTGGAAAAGCAAAAAACGGAGAGGAGATTTGTCAAATAATCAAAGATCAGAAACCGGATGTCGTACTTTTAGATTTGATCATGCCGAAGATGGATGGACTTACCGTTATGGAATACGTAAATCGAGATAAAGCAGTAAGTAAACAGCCAAGTTTTATTATCGTTACAGCAGTGGGAAAAGAGAAAATTACAGAAGATGCTTTCAACCGCGGAGCGGATTATTATATTATGAAGCCGTTTAATAAACAAACATTATTAAATCGAATCAAGGATTCGCGCAGAACGTGGAGAATTCCGGAGAAAAATATAAATGAAATAGTAGAAAACAATCCAATCAGTGAAGAATCATTACTAAATACAGTGACAAATATGTTGCATGAAATTGGAATTCCGGCACATATCAAAGGTTATCATTACCTGAGAGATGCAATTATGATGGCGGTAGAAGATATGGAAGTATTAAATGCAATTACAAAAATATTGTATCCTACTGTAGCAAAAAAATATCAGACAACATCGAGCCGTGTAGAACGTGCGATTCGACATGCGATAGAAGTTGCATGGAGCAGAGGAAAGTTGGATACATTAGATCGTTTATTCGGATATACTGTCAGTAACGGAAAGGGGAAACCGACAAATTCTGAATTCATTGCCTTAATCGCAGATACTATCCAGTTAGAATATAAAAACAGATAATAAAAACTACTGTGATTCGCTGTATATATGCGAAATAAGGCTTTTAATTGAAAATGAAATGCGTTATAATAATTTTATGATTATTCAAAAAGCAAGGCTGAAAAAAGCGAAAAACGGGAGGGTTATTATGAAAAATATTTTATTTGCATCTTCAGAATGCGTTCCATTTATTAAAACAGGAGGTCTGGCGGATGTAGTTGGTTCACTTCCAAAATATTTTGATAAAGATAAATATGATGTCCGCGTTGTTCTTCCAAAGTATAATTGCATGTTTCAAAAATGGAAAGATATGATGGAATATGTGGATCATTTTTATATGGAACTTGCAGGTGAGGATCGTTATGTTGGAATCATGACTTGTGAATATGAGGGAATTCGCTTTTATTTCATCGATAATGAATATTATTTCAATGGTTTTGCACCATATGACGGAGATCCAAAGTGGAATATTGAGAAATTTGCATTCTTCTCAAAAGCTGTGTTGAGTATTCTTCCGGTTATCGGATTCCGCCCGGATCTGATTCACTGTCATGACTGGCAGACAGGATTGATTCCTGTATATTTGGATAATTTCCGTTATCTTGGAGAATACTATCGAGGAATTAAGTCTGTTATGACAATACATAACCTGAAGTTCCAAGGTGTATGGGATAGAGAAACAGTACAGGCAATTACAGGACTTCCGGATTATTATTTTGTTCCGGATAAGATGGAAGCATATAAGGATGCAAACCTGCTTAAAGGTGGTATCGTATATGCAGATAAGGTTACAACTGTAAGCCAGACTTATGCGGAAGAAATTAAAACCCCATTCTATGGAGAAGCATTAGACGGATTGATGAATGCACGCTCTAATGATCTTTGTGGCATTGTGAACGGGCTGGATTATGACGACTATAATCCAGAGAAGGATCCAAGGATTGCAAAGAACTTTAGTGTGGGAGACTTCCGAAAATTAAAACCAATGAATAAAGCTGCTTTGCAGGAGGAACTTGGTCTTGACAGAGATCCAAAGGCTATGATGATCGGTATGGTTTCCAGACTGACAGACCAAAAAGGATTCGATCTGGTAGATTATATGATGGATGAATTATGTCAGGATGCAGTACAGATTGTAGTACTTGGAACTGGTGAAGCAAAATATGAGAATATGTTCCGACATTTTGCATGGAAATATTCAGGAAAGGTTTCAGCAAATATCTTCTATTCAGAAGATCTTTCACATAAGATTTACGCATCATGTGACGCATTTTTAATGCCGTCTCTGTTTGAACCATGTGGATTGAGTCAGTTGATGAGTCTTAGATACGGAACTCTTCCAATTGTTCGAGAGACAGGTGGATTAAAAGATACAGTACAGCCTTACAATGAATATGAGAAAACAGGAACAGGATTTAGTTTCACAAATTATAATGCACATGAAATGTTGAATACTGTTCGATATGCAGAACATATTTACTATGACAGAAAGCGTGACTGGAATAAGATGGTTGAGCGCGCTATGGAAGCAGATTTTTCATGGGGAAATTCTGCAATCCAATATCAGAATTTGTATGCAAGTCTGATTGGCGAATAGAAGCAAAACGAGTAATAAAAACACGACAGATTTAGGAGAAGGACATGAAGATAATTGATAAATTGAACGAAGATAGAATTCACATTTCGTTCGAGGTGTTTCCACCAAAAACAGATGCAGGATTTGAAAAAGTGAAAGATGCAACAGATAAAATTGCTCAGTTAAACCCGTCGTATATTAGCGTTACATATGGTGCCGGCGGAGGAACAAGTAAGAATACAGCAAAGATTGCATCACACATAAAACATGAGCTTGGAGTAGAAAGCCTGGCACATCTTACGTGTGCGTCATCTACAAAAGAAGAAGTGCGACAAGTAATTGAAAATCTGAAACAGTTGGAAATTGAAAATATTCTTGCCCTTCGAGGAGATATTGTACCGGGAATGACATTCCCAAGTGAAGATCGTTTTCATTATGCATATGAATTGGTTGAAGAGATAAAGAAACATGGAGATTTCTGTATAGGTGCAGCATGTTACCCGGAGGGACATGTGGAAAACGAACACAAAGAAGATGATATCAAATATTTAAAACAAAAAGTGGATAGCGGAGTTGATTTCCTGACAACACAGATGTTCTTTGATAACGATATTCATTATAACTTTTTGTATCGGATTCGTGAAGCAGGTATTACTGTTCCGGTTCTTCCGGGAATCATGCCGATTACTACAGCGGCTCAGATGAAACGTAGTCAGGAATTATCAGGAACAGTATTTCCAAGAAGATTTCTGGCACTGCTGGATCGATTTGGTGATTATCCGGATGCAATGAAACAAGCAGGAATCGCATATGCTACAGATCAGATTATCGATCTGCTTGCTAATGGAGTGAAAAATATCCATGTCTATTCCATGAATAAACCGGAAGTGGCGGCTAAAATCATGGAGAATCTTTCAGAAGTAATAAAATGTTAGGAGTATAGGATAATGGACCAACTGACAAAGGAAGCTGTCCGTTATCTTGGATATGGGAGAAATGCGGTAGATGATCAAACGCGAACAATGATTGCAGAGAGTTTTGAAATATTGCAGTCGATTGCAGGCAGAAAATCCATCTATCGCATCTTTTGTTTAGAACATCTGGGAGATAATCGGATATCGTTTGGAAATTTAGAAGTACAAAGCAAGAGTCTTGCAAAAAATTTAAAAGGCTGTGATAAAATAGTAGTGTTTGGTGCTACTTTGGGAATCGGAGTAGACCAGTTGATACGCAGAACATCACTTACAGATATGGCAAAAGCAGTTGTTCTACAAGCTTGTGCGGCAGCATTGCTGGAAGAGTATTGCGATGAATGTCAGGAGAAAATTGCAGTGCAGATGCGAAAAGAAGGATATTATTTAAGACCGCGATTTAGTCCGGGATATGGAGATTTTTCAATTGAACATCAGCACTATATTACGAGAATGATAGACAGTGCAAAGACAATTGGATTAACTGTAACAGACAGCTTGATGATGACACCAACCAAATCAGTAACGGCGGTGATCGGACTTAGCACTTCAGAAGAAAATTGTCACAGACAAGGATGCGAAGTGTGTTCAAAGAAGGACTGCATATATAGAAGGGACATAATATGATATTGGAGCAATTAGGAAAGAAACTTTTATTTTTTGATGGGGGAATGGGAACTCTTCTTCAGGAGAAGGGATTAAAACCGGGAGAACTTCCTGAGACCTGGAATCTAAATCATCCGGAAGACATTATAGGGATACATCAGGCATATATAGAAGCAGGAAGTGACATTGTGCTTACGAATACATTTGGAGCCAATGCACTGAAGTTTAAGGATGACACCTATCCGTTGAAAAAAATTGTGGAGGCGGCTGTTCAAAATGTAAAAACAGCACAGGAACGAGCAGGAAAAAAAGTTTACACTGCATTGGATGTAGGACCGACAGGGAAACTTTTAAAACCGATGGGAGATCTTGACTTTGAAGATGCTTATAATGCATTTAAAGAAGTGATGATTTACGGAGAACAGGCTGGTGTAGACCTCATTCATATTGAAACAATGAGTGATACCTATGAGATTAAGGCAGCAGTCCTTGCAGCAAAAGAAAATACAAAATTGCCTGTTTTTGTGACAGCAATTTTTGATGAGCGCAAGAAATTATTGACAGGTGCAGATATCCCGGTTTTTGTCAGTATGTTGGAAGGACTTCGAGTTGATGCACTTGGAATTAACTGTGGATTGGGACCGAAACAAATGTTTCCAATGCTGGAAGAACTGCAAAAATATTCTTCTTTACCAATTGTTGTAAAACCAAATGCGGGACTTCCAAAACAACGTGGAAATGAAACGTATTATGATGTTGAGCCGGAAGAATTTGCACAGACAATGGAAAAGATAGTGGATATGGGTGGTGCTGTTATCGGAGGCTGTTGTGGAACAACACCAGATCACATCCGTGCTATGATTGCAATGTGTAAAGATAAGAATGTGAAGCCAATCACAAAGAAGACGGAAACAATCGTGTCCTCATATGGTAAATCCGTTATATTTGGAAATGGTTCTAAAATTATCGGGGAGCGTATCAATCCAACAGGAAAGAAAAAATTCAAACAGGCTTTAAAAGATCATGATCTGGACTACATTTTAAAGGAAGGTATTATGCAGGAAGAAAAAGGTGCACATATTTTGGATGTGAATGTAGGTCTTCCGGATATCGATGAAAAACAGATGATGATAGAAGCAATAACGAGTTTGCAAGGAGTGACAAGTCTTCCACTTCAGATCGACACAGTAGACATTAATGCCATGGAAGCAGCACTTCGTATCTATAATGGAAAGCCTATGGTCAATTCTGTCAGTGGAAAAAAAGAATCAATGGATGCAGTATTTCCGTTGATTCAAAAATATGGTGGTGTAGTTGTCGGACTGACATTGGATGAAAATGGAATCCCTGCGACAGCAGATGGACGAGTAGAGATTGCAAAAAAAATAATAGCGGAAGCAGCGAAGTATGGGATTGATAAAAAAGATATCGTAATTGATGTGTTGGCAATGACAATTAGTTCAGAGCCACAAGGGGCAATTATCACATTAGATGCATTGCATCGCGTAAGACATGAGCTCGGAGTTCATACAATCCTTGGTGTTTCAAACATTTCATTTGGATTACCAATGCGCCCAATCGTTAATTCACATTTTTATACAATGGCAATGTATAACGGGCTGAGTTGTGGAATTGTAAATCCGGCATCGGAAGAAATGATGAAGTCATTTGATGCATATCATGCATTGATGAATTACGATATAAATTGTGAACGTTATATCGGAAAATATTCAGGTCAGACTACAACTGTATCAACAACACAGACAGGTTCAATGACATTACAGATGGCGATTGAAAAAGGTGTAAAAGACGAAGCACGACTGATCACACTGGAACAGGTGAAAACAGAACAGCCATTGGATATCATCAATTCACAACTGATTCCGGCACTGGATCATGTCGGAAAAGGGTTTGAGAAAGGAACTGTTTTTTTACCTCAATTATTGATGAGTGCAGAGGCAGCTAAAACAGCGTTTGCAGTGCTGAAAGAACAGATGAGCGGCAATGAAGATGCTGAAGAGAAAAAAGAAAAAGTTGTTCTGGCAACAGTAAAAGGGGATATACATGACATCGGTAAGAATATTGTAAAAGTTTTATTGGAAAACTATAGTTTTGATGTCATTGATCTTGGCAAAGATGTTCCGCCAGAAACAATTCTTGAAGCTGTTCAGGAGCAGGATGTGAAGCTGGTAGGTCTTAGTGCACTAATGACAACAACGGTAGTGAGTATGGAGGAGACAATTAAGTTATTACGAAAAGAAGCTCCAGATTGCAAAGTAATGGTTGGTGGTGCAGTTTTAAATCAAGATTATGCGGATATGATCGGTGCGGATTTTTATGGGAAAGATGCAATGCAGTCAGTGTATTATGCACAAAAATTATTACAGAAAAAATAAAAGGAGGAATATACAATTATGATGAGAGGATTACAGACTACTGTAAGAATGATTAGAAGAAGAGTATTTACAGAAGTTGCAAAATTAGGATTCAAAGCAAATGCAGAGACGTTGATCGATGATATGGAAGCAATTCCATATGAAATTGTGACGGAGGATCAGGATTACCGAGATAGCCGTTATCGAGCAAGAGCTGTTGTGCGTGAAAGATTGCGTTTGGCAATGGGGTTATCTCTTCGTCCAGAGAATAAACCTGTGCATCTTACACAGGGGGTAGAAGCAAGTAATATTTCGGAAAAATATTATGAGCCACCATTGATGCAGGTAATTCCTTCAGCGTGTGAAGCGTGCGAGGAAAGAGGATATGAAGTATCCAATATGTGTAAAGGCTGTCTTGCACATCCATGTCAGGAAGTCTGTCCAAAGGGTGCAATTTCCATGGTAGATGGAAAATCATATATAGACCAGACAAAGTGCATTAAGTGTGGAAAATGCAAGTCTGCCTGTCCATATGACGCAATTGCAAAAAAAGAACGTCCATGTAAAAATGCATGTGGAGTTGGAGCAATTGTATCGGATAAAATGGGAAGAGCTTATATTGATCCTGACAAGTGTGTATCATGCGGTATGTGTATGGTAAGTTGTCCATTTGGAGCAATTTCTGATAAATCGCAGATATTCCAGCTTGCACGTGCTTTAAGTGAAGGTGAAGAAATTGTTGCAGAAATCGCACCGGCATTTGTAGGTCAGTTTGGAGAAAATATTACTGCAAGAAATATTAAAGCTGCATTACAGGAAATGGGATTTTCAGAAGTGTATGAAGTCGCACTTGGAGCAGATATCGGGGCAGTGGCAGAGGCACATCATTATGTAAATAAAGTTGTGTCAGGAGAACTTCCGTTCCTTCTGACATCATGTTGTCCATCCTGGGCAATGCTTGCAAAAAAACAGTTTCCAGATTTGATCGATCAGATTTCACAGGAGCTGACTCCTATGGTTGCAACGGCAAGAACAATTAAGCAGGAGCATCCAAATGCAAAAGTTGTGTTTATCGGACCATGTGCGGCAAAGAAACTGGAAGCTTCCAGAAGAACAGTAAGAAGTGATGTAGATTTTGTTGTAACATTTGAAGAGTTGCAGGCTATGTTTGATGCAAAAGGAATTGATCTGTCAAAATATGAAGCTGAATCTTCTTTACATGATGCAACCGGTGCAGGACGTGGATATGCATGTGCAGGCGGTGTTGCGGAAGCAATTGAAAAATGCATTAAGGAGTATTATCCAGGTGTAGACGTGAACATCGAACATGCAGAGGGACTTGCAGAATGTAGAAAAACACTGCTTCTTGCAAAAGCCGGAAAAATGAACGGTTGCCTGATTGAGGGAATGGGCTGCCCAGGAGGATGCATCGCAGGAGCAGGAACTAATATTCCGATTCCTCAGGCTAAGAAAGATGTTGCAACTTATGTGAAGAACTCAACAAAATCAATTCCACCAAAAGAATTAGAGAATATTGAATTAAAATAGTCTAATAGTTTAGGAATAAGAAGCAGACATAGAATGACACGAAAAAAGCAGTTCTATGTCTGCTTTACATTTGAAAAATGCTATGTTATTATATGAAATAGTATGTTTTTAATTTACAGGAGGAGAAGGCAATGCAGCCATATGGAGTAAACCAATTAAGAAAAATGTTTTTAGAGTTCTTTGAGAGCAAAGGACATCTTGCGATGAAGAGCTTTTCGCTGGTGCCTCATAACGATAAAAGTTTGTTACTGATCAATTCAGGAATGGCACCATTAAAACCATATTTTACAGGACAGGAGATTCCACCTAGAACACGTGTGACAACATGTCAGAAGTGTATTCGTACAGGCGATATTGAGAATGTAGGTAAGACAGCACGTCACGGTACATTTTTTGAGATGCTTGGAAACTTCTCATTTGGAGATTATTTCAAAGAAGAAGCAATCGAATGGTCATGGGAGTTCTTGACAGAAGTAGTCGGACTGGACCCAGAAAGATTATATCCATCTGTTTATGAGAATGATGACGAGGCTTTTGAAATCTGGAATAAAAAGATGGGAATCCCTGCAGAGAGAATTTTCAGATTTGGTAAAGAAGATAACTTCTGGGAGCACGGTTCAGGTCCTTGTGGTCCATGTTCAGAGATTTATTATGATCGTGGAGAAAAATACGGATGTGGTAAACCAGGCTGTACAGTAGGTTGTGAATGTGACCGTTACATGGAAATCTGGAACAATGTATTTACACAGTTTGATAACGATGGCAATGGAAATTATTCTGAATTAGAGCAGAAGAATATTGATACAGGTATGGGATTAGAGCGTCTTGCAAGTGTTGTACAGGACGTTGATTCAATTTTTGATGTTGATACAATTAAGGCACTTCGAGATCATGTATCTAAGCTTGCAAACAAAGAATACGGAAAAGATTATAATACGGATGTTTCACTCCGTGTTATCACAGATCATGTGCGTTCTGTAACATTTATGATTTCTGACGGTATTATGCCTTCAAATGAAGGTCGTGGATATGTACTTCGTCGTTTGCTTCGTCGTGCATGCCGTCATGGAAGATTATTAGGAATCGAAGGAAATTTCCTGCCAGAACTTGCAGAGACTGTAATTGCCGGTTCGAAAGACGGATATCCTGAATTAGAAGAAAAGAAAGAATTTATTTTAAAAGTTATAGCAAAAGAGGAAGAGCAGTTTAATAAAACAATTGATCAGGGCCTTGGAATCCTTTCTGATATGATTGCAAGTATGGAAGAAAAAGGCGAGAAAACATTATCAGGTGAAGATGCATTCCGTCTTTATGACACATATGGATTCCCATTAGATCTGACAAAAGAGATTCTGGAAGAAAAAGATCTGGATGTAGATGAAGACGGATTCCATGCAGCAATGGAAATCCAGAGAAAGACTGCCCGTGATGCCCGTGAAGTGACAAACTATATGGGAGCTGATGTAACTGTATATGAGTCTATCGATCCAAGCGTAACAAGCAAATTTGTTGGTTATGATAATCTGACATATGAATCAAACGTAACAGTGCTGACTTCTGAGACAGCAGTGGTTGATGCTCTTTCAGATGGAGAAAGAGGAACTGTATTTGTAGAGGAAACACCATTTTATGCAACAAGTGGTGGACAGGAAGCAGATACTGGTGTAATTCGCACAGCAGATGGTGAATTTAAAGTAGAAGATACGATTAAACTTCTCGGTGGCAAGAGTGGTCACGTAGGTGTTGTGACAAAAGGTATGATTAAAGTAGCAGACAAGGTGACTCTTGAAGTAAACGCAGAAAAACGTGCACTTTCTGCACGTAACCATAGTGCTACTCATTTGCTTCAGAAAGCACTTCGTATGGTGCTTGGCAATCATGTTGAGCAGGCAGGTTCAAGTGTAAATGAAGACAGACTTCGCTTTGACTTTACTCATTTCTCAGCATTGACAGCGGAAGAACTTGAGAAGGTTGAGAAGATTGTAAATGATGCAATTCAGAAAGCACTTCCTGTTGTGATTAAGAATATGCCAATTGAAGAGGCTAAAAAGACAGGTGCACAGGCATTGTTTGGTGAAAAATATGGAGATGTCGTACGTGTTGTAAATATGGGTGATTTTTCGATTGAATTCTGCGGAGGTACTCATGTAGCTAATACATCTGAGATTATGGCTCTTAAGATTGTATCTGAGTCAGGTGTTGCGGCTGGAGTACGTCGTATTGAGGCGCTTACATCAGAAGGATTATTAAAATATTATAGTGATTTGGAAAACAAACTTCGTGATGCAGCAAAACTTCTGAAGACAACACCAGATACAGTTTCAGAAAAGATTGCTCATCTGCAGGCAGAGAATAAAGCCCTTCATAGTGAGCTGGAGAGCCTGAAGAGCAAGATGGCACAGGATGCAGCCGGAGATATTATGGATCAGGTTAAAGAAATTTCAGGTGTTAAATTACTCGCAGCGGAGCTTGCTGGTGTAGACATGAATGGACTTCGTGATCTTGGAGATCAGATGAAAGAAAAACTTGGTGACGGAGTAGTTGTATTGGCATCAGGTAATGATGGCAAAGTAAGTTTGATGGTTATGGCAACAGATGGAGCTATGAAAAAAGGAGCACATGCCGGTAATCTTGTTAAAGCAATTGCAGGATGTGTAGGCGGTGGCGGCGGTGGTCGTCCAAACATGGCTCAGGCTGGAGGAAAGAATCCGGCAGGTATTGCAGATGCATTGAAAAAGGCGGAAGAAGTACTTTCTGAGCAACTTGCATAGGAATATCATATGAATTGCATAAAAAATTATAACAATTTTTGTTATAAAAACAGTTGACGTAGCTGAAAAATATGTTATAATCATTTGTAGTGCAATAAATATACCCGAACAGTCGTATGATGCACAATACAAGGCTGGAGGGGAGGTTAGGTGTGAGACTATGTCAAATGTAATCGTTAAAGAAAACGAAACGTTAGATAGTGCTTTACGCAGATTCAAAAGAAACTGTGCGAAAGCTGGCATTCAGCAGGAGATTCGTAAAAGAGAACATTACGAAAAGCCAAGCGTAAGACGTAAAAAGAAATCTGAAGCTGCTAGAAAACGTAAGTATAATTAATAGTGCAGATTAACAAGGTGCTGAATTCAGTGCCTTGTTTTTTATTATATAGGAAATTTTTTGTATTGTTTTCGGAGCATTTACTACGTTAACGTAACAGTGTTGTAAAATAATAAAATTTTTTATTGACAACAGAGGATAATGCTTATACAATAAAGAACGAAGACAAAGATGTCGGAAAGCTTGCAGACTAACTGCATGCTTTTTCTAGTTTTAGGAGGTAGATTAGAATGTCATACGTAGATGAAGTCATTGAATTAGTAGTGAAAAAAAATCCAGCAGAACCTGAATTTCATCAGGCAGTAAAAGAGGTATTAGAGTCTCTTCGTGTAGTAGTAGAAGCAAATGAGGAAAAATTCCGCAAAGATGCTTTACTTGAAAGATTGGTTGAGCCGGAAAGACAGATTAAATTCCGCGTTCCATGGGTAGATGATAAAGGACAGGTACAGGTTAATACAGGATACCGTGTACAGTTTAATAGTGCTATTGGACCATACAAAGGAGGACTTCGTCTGCATCCATCTGTTAACCTTGGAATTATTAAATTCCTCGGATTTGAGCAGATCTTTAAAAACTCTTTGACAGGTCTTCCAATCGGTGGAGGTAAAGGTGGATCAGATTTCGATCCTAAGGGAAAATCAGATAGAGAGGTTATGGCATTCTGCCAGAGCTTTATGACAGAGCTTTGTAAATATATCGGAGCTGATACAGATGTTCCTGCAGGAGATATCGGAACAGGTGCAAGAGAGATTGGTTATATGTTCGGACAGTACAAGAGAATTCGCGGACTGTATGAAGGTGTTCTGACAGGTAAAGGATTAAGCTATGGTGGATCTTTAGCTCGTACAGAGGCTACAGGATATGGTCTCTTATATTTCACAGAAGAGATGCTGAAATTAAACGGACAGGACATCGCAGGTAAGACAGTAGCAGTTTCTGGTGCTGGTAATGTAGCAATCTATGCAACAGAAAAAGCTCAGCAGCTCGGAGCTAAAGTTGTAACAGTAAGTGATTCTACAGGATGGGTATATGATCCAGACGGAATTGATGTTGCAGCACTGAAAGAAATCAAAGAAGTAAAACGTGCAAGACTTACAGAATATAAGAATTATCGTCCAAACTCAGAATATCATGAGGGAAGAGGCGTATGGAATGTCAAAGTAGATATTGCTCTTCCATGTGCTACACAGAATGAACTTCATCTTGAGGATGCAAAAGCACTTGTTGCTAATGGATGTATAGCAGTTGCAGAAGGTGCTAATATGCCTACAACAATGGAAGCTACAGAGTACTTACAGGAGCATGGAGTATTGTTTGCACCTGGTAAAGCATCTAATGCCGGTGGTGTTGCTACATCTGCACTTGAGATGTCACAGAACAGTGAGAGATTGAGCTGGACATTTGAAGAAGTAGATTCTAAACTGAAAAACATCATGGTTAATATTTGCCATAATGCAGCTGATGCAGCTGAAAAATACGGATTCAAAGGCAACTATGTTGTAGGTGCCAACATTGCCGGATTTGAGAAAGTTGCTGATGCTATGACTGCTCAGGGAATCTGCTAATCAGATAAAAATGATTGACATTTTAAAATAAAAATTGTATAGTTACCTTGTAAAAGGGAGTAATCGGCGCACATAGTTGCGTTCACGATGTCGTCAATACGATGGGTTTACCTATCCGTATCGTGATGAAATGATGAGACTTTTGCTGTATCATAATTAGATTGATACAGCAAGAGTCTCTTTTTTTATATATTAAGAAAGTACTTTCCTAATATATAAAATGATTCCTTTTAAATAATTTGAAAGAAGGAGAGAACTGGTATGAAAGAATACTATCATATGACTGGTGAGGAAGTCTGTCAGAGTGTGAATGGAACCCTGGAGCCATTGACAGAATCGCAGGTAAAAGAACATATTGCAAAATATGGCCGGAATGAAATTGAGACAGTAGGAAAGAAATCTGTACTACAGTTGTTTTTGGAACAGTTCAAAGACTTTTTGGTTATTATACTGATCATTTCTGCAATCGTATCCGGTGTGCTTGGAGATTGGGAAAGTGCGCTTGTAATATTGGTTGTAATTACGATGAATGCAGTGCTTGGAACTGTTCAGACACGAAAAGCTGAACAGTCATTGGAGAGCCTGAAAAAACTGTCAGGTCCAGAGGCAAAAGTGCTTAGAAATGGAAATATTGTATTGCTCCCATCTACAGAAATTACAGTGGGAGATATTGTTCATTTAGATGCAGGAGATTTTATTCCGGCAGACGGAAGAATTTTGGAGGCAGCGACGCTCAAGATTGATGAGAGTGCATTGACGGGAGAAAGTGTAGGAGTTGAAAAAACAACAATATGTATAAAAGGCGAGTCAGAAATTGCACTTGGTGATAGGACTAACATGTTGTATTCAGGTAGTTTTGTTACCTATGGAAGAGCTACCTATATTGTAACAGGAATTGGTATGAATACGGAAGTCGGTAAAATTGCAGGCATGATACAAAATGCAGCAGACAAGAAAACTCCGTTACAAGTAAATCTGGATCAGTTTGGTCAGAAACTGTCAATTTTGATATTAATATTCTGTGGAGTTCTCTTTGGAGTAAATGTTTTACAAGGAGGAAGTGTAGGAGATGCATTTATGTTTGCAGTTGCACTGGCAGTAGCAGCAATTCCAGAGGCACTTAGTTCGATAGTGACAATTGTGTTGTCATTCGGAACACAGAAAATGGCAAAAGAAAATGCGATTATTCGAAAATTACAAGCTGTTGAAGGACTTGGCAGTGTATCAGTTATCTGCTCTGATAAAACAGGAACACTGACACAAAATAAGATGACTGTAGAAGATTATTATGTAAATAAAACAAGAATTGCGTCAGAAGATATTGATATGGATTCTGAAATTCAAAGAAAGTTATTTACATTTAGTGTTTTGTGTAATGATGCATCTAACATTGATGGTGTTGAAATTGGAGATCCTACAGAGACTGCACTTTTGAATGTTGGTGGAAAATTGGATGTTAATGTTGAAGAAATACGAGCAAGATATCCAAGAGAAAGTGAGATTCCATTTGATAGTGACCGGAAAATGATGTCGACAAAACATACGATAGAAGGCGTTCCTGTTATGGTTGTGAAAGGAGCAACGGATGTATTATTATCCAGAGCAACACAAATAATGGAGAATGGAACAATCCGTCCGATCACAAAAGAGGATAAAGAAAAAATTGAAGAGGACAATCAGAAATTTTCAAGAGAAGGATTGCGCGTATTAGGATTTGCATATAAGAAAGTTGTAGACGAGTGGGAATTATCGTATGATGATGAAAATAATTTGATTTTCTTAGGTATGATAGCAATGATGGACCCTCCGAGAGAAGAATCAATGGCGGCGGTAGCAGAATGTAAAAAAGCCGGAATACGTCCGATTATGATAACAGGAGATCATAAAGTAACAGCAGCGGCAATTGCGAAGAGAATAGGCATTCTGCAGGATGAATCGGAAGCATGTGAAGGTGCTCAAATTGAATGCATGTCAGATGAAGAATTACAAGATTTTGTTGAGCATATATCTGTATATGCAAGGGTATCGCCGGAACATAAGATTCGAATTGTCCGTGCATGGCAAGAAAAAGGAAATGTCGTAGCAATGACAGGAGATGGTGTGAATGATGCCCCTGCATTAAAGCAGGCAGATATAGGTGTCGCAATGGGAATTACGGGAAGCGAGGTTGCAAAAGATGCTTCAGCGGTTGTTCTGACAGATGATAATTTTGCAACAATTGTGAAATCGGTAGAAAATGGAAGAAATTTATACCGAAATATAAAACTGGCAATTTTATTCCTTTTATCAGGTAATTTTGGAGCGATTTTAGCGGTACTATATGCATCGGTTATGAACTTACCGGTTCCGTTTGCTCCGGTTCATTTGTTATTTATTAATCTGTTGACAGACAGCCTTCCGGCAATTGCACTGGGATTGGAACCACATACGAAAGAGGTTATGCTGGATAAACCTAGGCCGATACAGGAATCAATTTTAACGAAATCTTTTTTAGCACGAATAGGGGTGGATGGTTTCGTGATCGGTGCAATTTCTATGATAGCATTTCTGATAGGATATCGCAGTGGAAATGCAACGCTTGCAAGTACAATGGCATTTGCAACGCTGTGTTTGGGAAGATTGGTACATGGATTTAACTGTAAGTCAGATAAACCAGTAATATTTACAAGAAGATTCTTTAATAATAAATATCTGCTGGGTGCATTTGCATTAGGAACGATTTTGGTAACATTAGTAATTATGATTCCGGGTTTACAAGGATTATTCAAGGTTCAGACATTGACAATAACACAGCTTTTGATAGTATATTTCCTTGCACTTTTAAATCTGCCGGTGATTCAGCTGATAAAAGCGATTCAAAGATATTATAAAACCAGAAAAGAATAATGCAAAAAATGAGCAATCGTTGATGATTGCTCATTTTTTATCAATGAAAATTGTTTAGGTATAACGTTTGATTGTTTCTTGAAGTACATATTTCTTGTCATTATAACGATCAAAAATATAACTATTTGCTTTATGTTCCAATTCATCAGGAAGCGGAGATAACGTTACATTTTCTCCATATTTGCGCTGTAATGCCCGTTCCAACAAGTAATCACATACCTGAGGATTCTTTGGAAGGAGTGGACCATGAAGATATGTTGCAATAACGTTCTTATACACCACACCTTCATAACCTGATTTTCCGGTGTTGCCAAGTCCGAAGAATACCTTTCCAAAAGGCGTATGGTCATTGATATAGGTGCGTCCTCCATGATTTTCAAAGCCGACAACAGGATCAGAGAAGAGAGGACTTTGTAAAATGATGTTTCGGATCAGACGTTCAGGTTCCCATTCCGTTGTGATATTGAGAATACCAAGCCCCTCGATCGTTTTTTTGTCAGTTTTATAATATTTACCTAATAATTGATAACCGCCGCATACAGCAAGAACAACGCCACCTTGCTCAACATAATTTTTAAAATTAGCTTTGATCTCTTTTAAATATCCGCATACAAGTTCCTGCTCTCTGTCAGATCCACCACCTAATAGTACAATATCAAGTTTGGAAAAATCAATTTTGTCGCCGGAAAGAAAAGGAATGACTTCTGCTTCAATTCCACGCCACTCTAAACGTTTACGAAAACATTGAATATTGCCGCGGTCACCATAAAGATTCAATAAATCAGGATAAAGATGTCCGATTGTTAATTTCATGATTTCAGTTCTCCTTCCGTTTCTTTTTGCATCTCATTTAATAAGTGGTTTGTGCGATACAGACCAGAGTAGTTGACAATAATATAAAGATTTTTTGTGCCGTTCTTAGTTAAATCTTCAATAGACTGTTTTAAATCTGTAGTAGAACCACAAGGAATATCCTCATATTTTAAACGCAGTCCCATATCGTGTCGGCGAGTTCCGTTTGTGAGGATGGTAGATACATTGGCATCTGCGAGATACTGGAAATCTACATCCCAAAGCCAGGAGACATCTTCACCATCCTGGTAGGTATCATTGATCTGAATAATGATATCTTTTGGTTTTGGATCTTTGAGCACAAGTGAAACCTTTTGTTGGAATCCAATTGGATTCTTAGATAAATGAAGCTGTACACGTGCACCGTTGATATTGAAAATATCTTCACGATTATTACCATAATCGAAAGATTCTATCATACTCTGGAAATGTTGTTGTGGTGCATGTAATGCACGTAATGCCACGTAAGCGGATAATGTGTTGTAAATATTGTATGGAGTGCGTGCTGTAGATTGAATATGCATACCATCCATATCAAAGGAATATAATTCATCCTTTAATACAACATTCGTTGTTGTATAATCCGGGTCTGGACGTTTAAATCCACAATTTGGACAATGATAGATGCCAAGCTGTCCATAATGGAAAAATTCATATTCCAGTTTTGTTCCACAGGAACGACAGAAAATACTTTCACGAATCTCAGAACGGGAAATGTCATCAAAAATCTGTTCGCTGATTCCATATGTGACGTAAGAATTACCACAGTCCTTTGCAAGAGAGTAGGATAAAATATCATCGCAGTTAATGATCAATGTTGTATCAGGGACACTTGTGACAGCTGTTTTCAACTTATTGTAAGTGATATCAACCTCACCAAAACGATCCAATTGGTCACGTGAAATATTGGTTAATAAAGCACAGTCAGGTTTGAGCTGGGGAAGAACATTGACAGATGCGATTTCATCTACCTCGATGCAAGCGTAGTCTGCATCTAAATGTCCGTGCTTATCAGTAGAAAGAACAAATGCAGAAATGATACCGTTCATCATATTGGCACCTGTTCGGTTAATGATAACCTTCTTCCCTTCCGCCTTTAATGCGTGATATAAAATACTGTTTGTTGTAGTTTTTCCGTTTGTTCCCATTGTTACAATGGTCTTTTCACGGACTTGTTTTGACATCGTGTTTAAAATGTTAGGGTCAATGATCCGCGCAACATATCCCGGAAGAGTAACTCCGCTTCCGCGATTCATTTTTTTAATCAAAATACTGGTTAGTTTCGCACAGCGAATTGCTAATCTGCTTCTTAATTTCATAGTGATTCACTCTTTCATTCTTTATGTTTTATAGTCAGCAAGAACTAAAATATGAAATTCTGCCGATACTTGTACTATTATAAGTGAAGAGCCATAATAAAACAAGGAATTCGAGGAATTTCTGAATATTTTATAAAGATACTGGAATTTTTTTGTGGCTATGATAAAATGAATGCTATAAAAAGGAAAACGAGGTTGGTTAATATTGAAAAAAAATAACTTAGAGAAAAAGACAGAAAAAAAACAAGAAGTAAAACGTATTCCAACAACGAGATATACACCAAATCCAAAGCAAGGACTGACTTCACAACAAGTGCAGGAACACAGATTGCATGGCTGGACAAACAGGGCAGTAGATCCGCCATCAAAGACAACTCGTGATATTATTCACGAGAATGTATTTACGTATTTCAACTTGATTTTCTTGATTTTGGCAATATTGCTGTGTCTTGTCGGTTCATTTCGAAATCTGACATTTTTACCGGTTATTATTGCTAACACATTAATAGGAATTATACAGGAGATTCGAGCAAAAAAGGTGCTGGATAATTTGACGATGCTTAATGCCCCACATGCAATGGTTATAAGAGATGGGAAACAAAGTCTGGTGGATGCAGAAAAATTAGTTTTAGATGATATTGTAGTTTTTAAAGCAGGAAATCAGATTTGCGCAGATGCGGAAGTATGTTCTGGCACTGTGCAGGTTAATGAATCTCTTTTGACAGGAGAATCGGACGAGATCACAAAACAGCCGGGAGACACATTGATGTCGGGAAGTTTTATTGTATCGGGAGAATGTCGGGCTCGTCTGGATAAAGTGGGAGAGGATTCTTATATTTCAAAGTTGACTTTGCAGGCAAAAGAGATGCAGGACAGTGAACAATCAGAGATGATACGTGCACTGGATAAATTAGTACTGGTTGCCGGAATTGCAATTATTCCAATTGGAATCCTTTTATTTGTACAGGCTTTCTTCTTCCAAGGGGAAGGTTTTCGCTCCAGCGTAACATCTATGGTCGCAGCAGTAATTGGAATGATCCCAGAAGGATTGTATTTGCTTGCAAGTGTTGCGTTGGCAGTTAGTGCTATGCGTCTTGCTACAAAGAAGGTTCTGCTTCATGATATGAAGTGTATCGAAACACTTGCCCGTGTAAATGTGCTTTGTGTAGATAAAACAGGAACGATCACAGATAATACCATGGAAGTCAGGGAGTTTAAGCCGACGGATGAATATGATAAAGAGACCATGGCACCGCTTAGTCAGCTGATTGGGGATTTTGCTGCGGCAATGGATAGAGATAACATTACGATGGAAGCAATTAAAAGAAGTTTTCCACATGCTTCTGGACGTAAACCGATTTCAAAAACAGGATTTTCATCGGCAACAAAGTATAGTAGTGTTACATTTGAAGACGAAGCGTATGTATTAGGTGCACCAGAGTTTGTTTTGAAAGAAGCGTATAAAACATATGCGGAAGAGATTGAAAGTTATGCTGCTAAGGGGCTGCGAGTTCTGGTATTTGGAACATATGATGGAGAAATTGATGGAAATGAATTGGCAAAACCAATTTGCCCATTGGGATACTTGATGCTGGCAAATCCAATCCGTAAAGCTGCAAAAGAAACCTTTTCATATTTTGCAGAGCAAGGTGTTGAAGTGAAAGTTATTTCCGGGGATAATCCACGTACAGTGTCTGAGGTTGCCAAAGAAGCCGGGGTAGAAGGTGCAGAACGTTATATCGATGCATCTACACTCAAAGATGAAGAAGCAATGAAAGATGCAGTATTAAAATATAATGTATTTGGACGAGTTACTCCGAATCAAAAGCGGCAGTTTGTTCAGATGTTGAAAGATGCAGGAAAAACAGTGGCCATGACAGGAGATGGTGTCAATGATGTACTTGCATTAAAGGATGCAGACTGCAGTATTGCGATGGCATCAGGAAGTGATGCAGCGGCACAAGCATCTCAGCTTGTGTTACTGGAGTCAGATTTTTCGTGTATGCCACAGGTTGTATTGGAAGGACGTCGTGTTGTAAATAATATTCAGCGTTCGGCAAGTTTGTTCCTTGTGAAGAATATTTTTTCATTTTTATTGTCGTTGTTCTCTGTGGTATTCATGATCACATATCCACTGGAACCATCACAGATATCTTTGATCAGTATGTTTACAATTGGTGTTCCGGCTTTCTTCCTTGCATTGGAGCCAAATAAGAATATTATAAAAGGACACTTCCTTACAAATGTGTTCTTGAAAGCATTACCGGCAGCATTGACAGATGTTCTGGCGGTAGGAGCATTAGTGGTATTTGGACAGACTTTTGGTGTGGATTCAAAAGATATTTCGACTGCAGCAACGATGCTGCTTGCAATAGTCGGATTTATGATTTTGTTTAAGATTAGCGCACCAATGAATAAGTTACGTGTTGGAATTCTTGTGGGTTGTATCGCAGGACTATTGTTCTGCAGTGTATATCTTCATAGACTGTTTGCAATCACAGGAATGTCTGTAAAATGCATTATGTTGTTTGTAGTATTTTCAATTGCAACAGAATCGGCATTTAGATTTTTGACAATTTTTGTAGATAAAACAAGATTTTATTATTTGCGACTTCGTGGAAAAGCGACGGAATGATTATAAATGAAAGCTGCTGACTTATAGAGCATAAGTTAGCAGCTTTTTTAAGTGATGATGAAATTGTTTGTTTTCGGTGTTTAATTTCATTCGCTCCGAACTGGTTTTGCTCTGAGCTAAATAAACATCATATTGTGCAAGAAGTGTTTGATGATCTGGATATACACCCTGTCCCCATTGAATCAACAGCCAGTTCATCGTCTCAGAATTCCAGTATTGCATAGGAATATTAGCAGTTTTTAATGTTGTAATATATTTTAAGGCTTCGATAGATAAATGCTCTAATTCAGCATTTAAAGCAGGTGACTCAAATTCTTTATTTCCAAATTTTTCGAGTATTTTAATTGGAATGCTTTTTCGTTTGGACTCTCGTTGGATAAGCATAGAACTTTTTGTGACAATTTCATTTAGTCTTTGTGCAGCATTCCAGTAAGTTACGAAAGAGTCTGCCTCCGGTTTTTTCTTTGCCTGTTTTGCTTCTTCTTCCATATTAAATGTACGGAAAACACGTTTCTTTCCACCACCTAATTCTAAATCATAGGCCTTCCTTTTTTCCGGATTCGATAATATTCGATAAGCTTCGAGAATTTCCTGCATTTGTGCAGTGGTATCGATATCTGAGTGCATATTGGCATCCGGATGATATACTTTTGCCAATGCGTTTTTAGCAGCTGTAATTTCTTCTAAACTGGCGTCTCGGGAGACGCCAAGTATATGATAATATGTGCGTTTTGCCATAAGTTCTCCTTGATTGTTAATAAATACCTAATTATTTATTTTAAGGCAAGAAATAAAAAAAATCAACTATTTAAGCAACATGAAAGTATAAAGAAAGTAATTTTTTTAGACAATCCCAGAAGCAGGCCTTATCACTAGAAGCAGCAGCCAGAATTTGAATTCGTCCTATTTCTTTTTCATTTAATTTATAAATTAAATTTCCAACAGAATCTCCTTTATGGATAGGTGCATGCAGTTCTTCTCTTAATTCTAAGTGTTTTGTTATAGCCGATAGATTTTGACCGTTAGTATCGAGATAGTGAAATGTAGTTTCATATTTGCAAGGAATATTTTCTTTTACACCGCCGATTATTTTTATTTTTCCAAGTTTAGGAGGCGAATAATCTTTATAAATCTGACAGGAGGCAAACCCATAATTTAATAAGGTGACAGCATCTTGAAAACGAGTTTTAGAATTGTCGGCACCAAGAATCACGGCAATTAATTCGATATCATTTTTTTTGGCAGTCGCAGAGACACAAAACTTTGCTAATCCTGTGGAGCCGGTTTTCAGGCCAGTGGCATATTCGTATTGACGAATTAGTTTATTAGTGTTAGTGAGTCCAAATTCGGATGTCCCTTTACGTGTTGTATGAGTGATGTTTTCCATCCAGATAGTACAATAATCATGAATCTGAGGATATTTTGTAATCAGTTCTTTTGACATGAGTGCAATGTCCCGCGCACTTGTTTCATGACCATCTGCATCCAGTCCATTACAGTTAATGAATGTGGTGTGGTCCATACCTAATTCTTTTGCGCGTTGATTCATTTGTCGGACAAATTCTTCTTCGCTTCCGCAAATATATTCCGCCATGCTCACACAAGCGTCATTTGCACTTGCGACAGAAATGCATTTTAGCATGGTATCTACACTTTGAGTTTCACCAACCTCTAAAAATACTTGAGAACCCCCCATAGAAGCGGCATGTTCTGAAACAGGCACAGTATCCTCCAAGTGTATTTTCCCTTCTTCCAAAGCGTCGAAAATCAGAAGCATTGTCATGATTTTCGTTACACTGGCAGGCGGACGTGGTGTATCGGGATCTTTTTCGTAAAGGATAGTTCCGGTAGATGCCTCCATTAAGATTGCAGAAGGCGCATGTAATTCAATGTTGGCAAGTGTTTTTGAATCGTTTGGATTTTCTTTGGCAAAAAGGACGAAATTATGATTTCCTATTACGAGGATTATCAATCCCAAAATAAGACAAAAATTCTTTAGAAACAATATTTTTTTATTTTTCAATGGACACACACCATAAAACTATTTAATCTATTTATATTCGTATCCTGTTTTAGTAATTCGAATATATTATCTCAAAATATTGATAATCCAATTAAAAGAACATGGCGGGAACGGTGAATTGCAACAGTTGAATTCCAAAAAGAAAAATGTTAATATAAAGTGGATTGGGCATATTTGTCATATTAAAAATGATAAATTATTACGATAATAGGAAACGAGGAAACATATCATATGTGGAAAATGTGGTTTTGTATAGTTATTCTGTTATTAATAGCGGGCGTGTTTGCAGAGGTTGAAAGAGAATTACACACATTTTGTATTACGAGATACAAAGTACTGTCACCAAAATGGAATGGTGAAAAAAGCGGGAAAATCATATTTTTGAGTGACCTCCACAATCATGAGTACGGCTTACATAATAAGAAACTGATCGATAAGATAAAGATGGAAAATCCAGAGCTGATTTTGATTGGAGGAGATATTCTGGTTGGAAAAGAAGATATCTCATATGAATCAGCAGCGGAATTCGTGGAAGCAATCTGTAAGATTGCACCGGTGTATTATGCAAACGGAAATCATGAACAACGTATGAAAGAAAAGCCAGAAAAATATGGAGATGCATTTGTTGGATATAAAAAACGATTGCTTGATGCAGGAGTTTGTTTTTTAGAAAATGAAAGTGTGGAAGTAGAGTTAGGTGGAAATAAGTTGTGTTTGACCGGATTGGAATTACAGCTGGAAGTATATGAAAAGATGAAAACTCATAAGGTGACCAAAGAAGACGTAGCACAGAAGGTTGGTCCGGCAAAGCAGGAAGAGATTCAAATATTGCTGGCACATAATCCGGAATACATGGAGGCGTATCAGGCATGGGGGTCAGATATTACTTTGTCCGGGCATTTACATGGAGGTTTGATTTGTCTTCCGAATGGTAAAAGTGTAATAACACCGCAATTTCATCTTTTTCCAAAGCATGCAGGAGAGATGAAAGTCAAAGGAGATCAGACAGCAATCGTAAGTCGTGGTCTGGGAACACATACAGTCAATATTCGGTTGTTTAATCCGGCAGAATTGATCGTATTTCAAATAAGTAAACAGTAAAGAGAGAATACATATGGGGATTCCTATAAAATTAGAGGTGTTTGAGGGACCGTTAGATTTGCTTTTGCACCTGATTGATAAAAACAAAGTAGATATTTATGATATTCCAATTGTTGAAATTACAAATCAGTATATGGAATATATACATCAGATGCAGAGAGAAGATCTTAATATTATGAGTGAATTTTTGCTGATGGCTGCTACATTATTAGATATAAAATGTAAAATGTTGCTTCCGAAGGAAGTAAATGAAGAGGGCGAGGAAGAAGATCCGCGTCAGGAACTAGTGGAACAATTACTACAATATAAGATGTATAAATATATGGCGTATGAGCTAAAAGACAGAGAGATGGATTCGGAGTACATTATGTATAAGAATCCGTCAGTTCCTGATGAGATTTTAAAATATGAAGAGCCGGTTGACTTGGATTTGTTGTTAGGAGATTTGAATCTGCAGAAATTACATAAAATATTTGAAGAAGTTATGAAGCGACAGGAACGGAAGATTGATCCTATTCGAAGTAAATTTGGAAAAATAGAAAAAGAAGAGGTTCCGCTTCCGGATAAGATGGCTTATGTAGAATCTTACGCAAGAACACATGGCAGGTTTAGTTTCCGACAATTATTGATGGAGCAAAAAAGTAAGATGCATGTGGTAGTAACCTTTCTTGCAATTTTAGAAATGATGAAGAGCGGAATGATTAAGGTAGAGCAGGAAGAGACTTGTGGTGAGATTATCATTGAGTCTCAGATACAGGAGTGTTAATAAAATGAAAAAAGAAAAGGAACTTCAGGGGGCGATAGAAGCAATTCTTTTTACAATGGGAGAATCTGTTGAGTTAAATAAGATTGCACGTGCAATTGAACAGGATGAAGAGACAACGTTAGAATTGATACATAAATTGATGAAACGATATGAAGCAAAGGATCGAGGAATTCGGATTATTGAGTTGGATCATGCGTTTCAGATGTGTACTAAAAAAGAAGCTTATGAATATTTAATCCGTGTTGCAAGGCAACCGAAGAAACATGTTTTGACAGATGTATTATTGGAAACTATGTCTATCATAGCGTATAAGCAGCCGGTTACGAAAATCGAGATTGAAAAAATCAGAGGTGTAAAATCGGATCATGCAGTTAATAAGCTGGTTGAATATGGTTTAGCAGAGGAAGTTGGCAGGTTAGACGCTCCAGGACATCCTATTTTGTTTGGAACAACAGAAGAATTTTTGCGGAGATTTTGTGTGCAGTCCTTAGATGAACTTCCAATGCTTAATACAGATCAAATTGAGCAGTTTAAAGAAGAAGCGGAAGATGAAGCAGAACTGAAATTGAATTTGTAATGTGGATTCACTTGTAAAGTTATAATTTGCCAGACATATAGAAAATAGATTGGCATATAATAGTTAATAAATAATGTCGGGTGAATTTATGATGCTGAAGAAAAACAGAATATTAAACAAAAAGAGAGCCATGGAGGTGTTGATGCTTGCGTCGATATTTATCATTGGCTTTTATTTTTTTGATAATTTTATCTGCTCAAATGAAGGAAATGATTCTGCTTTGATGAGTATGGCGAATGAAACTGAGGTGTATACTGCCAGAAAATCAGAAAATGCAAGAGAAACAGAATCATCTGAAAAAAGTAAGATTCAGGAACCGCGTGATTTGTATGCTCAAGCCGCGGTGCTCATGGATGCAAAAAGCGGAAGGATATTGTTTGAAAAAAACGGAGAACAAAAGCGTGCAATGGCAAGCACAACAAAGATTATGACCTGTATTCTTGCATTAGAATATGGTGATTTGGATGATGTCGTTATAGCAAGTTCAAATGCAGCAAATCAGCCTAAAGTACGATTGGGAGTTATCGAAGGAGAAAAAATTTTGCTGAGAGATTTGTTATATTCATTGATGTTGGAGTCCCATAATGATGCGGCAGTCATGATTGCAGAACATATTGGAGGCAGCGTGGAAGGTTTTGCAGATATGATGAACCAAAAAGCACAAAGTCTAGGGTGCAAAAATACCTATTTTATTACACCAAATGGATTAGATGCTTCAGATAAAAACGGAAGTCATCAGACAACAGCAGAAGAACTTGCACGAATTATGAAATATTGCATACAGGATTCAGCACAGGCGAAACAGTTTTTGACAATATCACAGACGGAAATATATCACTTTGAAGATTGCTCACATGTATACAAGTATACATGTAATAACCATAACGCATTTTTGAAAATGATGGAGGGTGCAATAGCAGGAAAAACAGGATTTACGGGTGAGGCAGGATATTGTTATGTTGGTGCTTTGGAACAAAATAATAAAAAATTAATTGTTGCACTTTTGGGTTGTGGCTGGCCAAATAATAAGGGCTATAAATGGCAGGATGCACGTAAATTGATGCAATACGGATTGGATTCATTTGAATACGTCATGATAGGAAAGGAAAACATTTCAAAAGAATTGGTGGATATTAGAATTCCGGTTATAAATGGAGTTCCGGATAATGGGAAAATAAGTGGAAAATCGTATGCAAAAGTGCGGATGAAAAATATGAAAGATGGAGAAAATACAGATTCAGCAGAGTTGGAACAGGTTTTGATTCGGAAAGATCAAAAAATACATTTGCAAATTGTGCTGAAAAAACAGCTATATGCACCGGTTGAAGCAAAAACAGAAGTGGGAGAAATACGGTACTTATTAGATGGAAATGTCATAAAAAGACAAACGGTGATAGTAAAAAACACGATTGAAAGAAGAAATTATCAATGGTGTGTGAGGAAAACAGTGGAAAACTTCCTATTATAATAGTAATGTGAATTGAAATTGCAATAATGTGAAACATAAGAAACGTGTGAAAAAAATGACAAAATATGTATTTTGTTGATTGAAATTTAGATGAGAGTGGTTTATACTAGAATAGGCAAAAATTTTGGTTTATTTTAAAAATATTTACAATATGGAGGGCTAGAATATGAGCTACAATGCAACTGGAAACCCAGCAAGCAAAAGAATTGCCGCAATGCTTGATCAGGGAAGCTTTGTTGAAATCGGTGGTGCTGTAACAGCAAGAAATACAGATTTTAACTTACAGACAAAAGAAACTCCGTCAGACGGTGTTATTACCGGGTATGGAGTGATCGATGGCAATCTTGTGTATGTATACAGTCAGGATGCTACAGTATTAAAAGGTGCTATCGGAGAGATGCATGCAAAAAAAATCGCAAATATTTATGACATGGCAATGAAGATGGGAGCACCTGTAATCGGTCTTGTAGATTGTGCAGGACTTAGACTTCAGGAAGCAACAGACGCATTAGAGGCATTTGGAAGCCTGTATCATAAACAGGCAATGGCTTCAGGTGTTGTACCACAGATCACAGCAATCTTTGGAATGTGTGGTGGCGGATTGGCAGTTGTTCCAGGACTTACAGATTTCACATTTATGGAAAGCAAAGAAGGAAAGCTTTTTGTGAATTCACCAAATGCTTTGGAAGGAAACGAAGTTTCTAAATGTGATACAGCAAGTGCTGCATATCAGAGTGAGACAGCAGGTCTTGTTGATGGAATCGGAACAGAGGCAGAAATCCTTGGACAGATTCGTGCACTGGTAAGCATGATTCCTGCTAACAATGAAGATGATGCTTCATATGAAGAATGTACAGATGATCTGAATCGTGTTTGCGCTGATCTTGCAAACGCAGCAGAAGACACAGGTATTGCATTGGCAACAATCGCTGATAACAATGTATTCTTCGAGACAAAAAAAGATTATGCAAAAGAGATGGTAACAGGATTTATCCGTCTGAACGGTATGACAGTCGGAGCTGTTGCAAACCGTTCTAAAGTATATGATGCTGAAGGGAATGCAGAAAGCTTTGATGCAGTTCTTACAGTTGACGGATGCAAGAAAGCAACAGACTTCATCAACTTCTGTGATGCGTTCTCTATCCCGGTACTTACACTGACAAGTGTGACAGGATTTGAGGCAACAAAAGAAGCTGAGAAAGACATGGCAAGAAGTGTTGCAAAACTCACATATGCATTTGCAAATGCAACAGTTCCAAAAGTAAACGTGATCGTTGGCAAAGCATTCGGAAGTGCTTATGTTGCAATGAATAGTAAATCAATCGGAGCAGATATGGTATTTGCATGGCCAACAGCAGAAGTTGGAATGATGGATGCAACTATGGCTGCTAAGATTATGTATGAAGGTGCTGATGCAGATACATTGAAAGAGAAAGCAGCAGAATATAAAGAACTTCAGTCAAGCCCAATGTCTGCAGCAAGAAGAGGATATGTTGATGCAATCATCGAAGCAGCAGATACAAGAAAATATGTAATCGGAGCATTCGAGATGTTGTTCACAAAGAGAGAGGATCGTCCGGACAAAAAACACGGTACGGTTTAGTGAGGTGAGGCAAAGTGAAGAAAAAATTCAGTTTATTAGGACTTGTCCTCATTTTAGTCTTGAGTCTTGTAGGATGTGGAAGCAAGGCTAGTGAAGAGGCAGAATATGATCAGGCTACGATGGAACAGTATGCTGACACAATCATTACAAGTTTCAGTAACATGTCCGAGGAGAATCTGGATCAGTTTGCTGACATGTCAGACCTCGAATTGAATCTGACATTGATGCAGTCAGGTCTTCCAATCGAAGCGGATGATTTTAAATCTATGATTGATGCTTGGAAAGCCGGTATAGATGAGTGTGGTACAATCTCAGATCTTGGGGATTATGAGCTGACAGTAAAGAGCAGCAGCGCTACATTGACTGTACCATTCAAAGGCGAAACAAGAGATGGTGACCTGGAATTCACATTTGACGAGAAGATGAACATGGACAGCATCACAGTCAATGGTCACTATGGCATGGCTGAGATTTTGAAAAAAGCAGGACTTAACACAGTGTTAGGTATGGGAACTGTATTTGTTGTATTGATCTTTATCTCATTTATCATTTCCCTGTTTAAATTTATTCCTGCAATTCAGAATAAGTTTAGTAAAAAACCACAGGCTGAAACAAAGAAGGAAACTTCTGCAGCAGCACCGGCACCGGCACCAGTTGAAGTGGTACCGGCAACAGATGACAGCGAGCTTATTGCTGTAATTTCAGCAGCAATCGCAGCATCAGAGGGAACTTCAACAGATGGTTTTGTTGTTCGTTCTATTAAGAGAAGAAAATCCAATAAGTGGAGTTAATCAGGAGGATACAAGAATGAAAAATTATACAATTACAGTAAATGGCAATGTATATGACGTAACAGTAGAAGAAAAAGGAGCAGGAGCAGCTCCAGTTGCAGCAGCACCTGTAGCAGCAGCCCCAGTTGCAGCACCTGCAGCAGCACCAGCTAAAGCAGCAGGAGCAGGAAGCATCCAGGTTAAAGCAGGAGCAGCAGGTAAAGTATTTAAAGTAGAAGCAAGTGTTGGACAGAAAGTAGAAGCTGGTGATACAGTAGTTATCATTGAAGCTATGAAGATGGAAATCCCAGTAGTTGCCCCAGAGGCTGGTACAGTTGCTAGTATTGATGTAGCAGTAGGAGACGCCGTAGAATCAGGAGCAGTTTTAGCTACATTAAACTAGTTAGACCAGGAGGTTTGAAAAATGGAATATATTTCAAATACGCTATCGAACCTCGTGCAGCAGACGGCATTTATGAATCTTACATTTGGTAACCTGATCATGATTGCAGTTGCATGTGTGTTCTTATATTTAGCAATCAGACATGGCTTTGAGCCGTTGCTGCTTGTTCCAATCGCATTTGGTATGTTGCTTGTTAATATCTATCCGGATATTATGCTTCATGCAGAAGATGCGGCAAATGGAACAGGTGGACTTCTTTATTACTTTTATGTATTAGATGAGTGGTCAATTCTTCCATCATTGATTTTCCTTGGTGTTGGAGCAATGACAGATTTCGGACCATTGATCGCTAACCCAAAGAGTTTCCTTCTTGGAGCAGCAGCACAGTTTGGTATTTTTGCAGCTTATCTTGGAGCTATGGCTATGGGATTCTCTGATAAAGCAGCAGCAGCAATTTCTATCATCGGTGGAGCTGATGGACCAACATCCATCTTCCTTGCAGGTAAATTGTCTCAGACTGCAATTATGGGACCAATCGCGGTAGCAGCATATTCATATATGTCATTGGTACCAATTATCCAGCCACCAATTATGAAGCTTCTTACAACAGAGAAAGAGCGTAAAATTAAAATGGAACAGCTTCGTCCAGTATCAAAACTGGAGAGAATTTTGTTCCCAATCATTGTTACAATCGTAGTATGTACAATTCTTCCAACAACAGCTCCATTGGTTGGTATGCTGATGCTTGGTAACCTGTTCAAAGAATCAGGTGTTGTTAGACAGCTTTCTGATACAGCTTCTAACGCATTGATGTACATCGTTGTTATCTTACTTGGAACATCAGTAGGTGCTACAACAAGTGCAGAAGCTTTCCTGAACTGGGATACAATCAAAATTGTAATCCTTGGTTTGATCGCGTTTGCATTTGGTACAGCAGCAGGTGTTGTCTTTGGTAAGATCATGTGCAAGGCTACAGGTGGAAAGGTAAATCCGCTGATCGGTTCAGCAGGTGTATCTGCCGTTCCTATGGCAGCACGTGTTTCTCAGAAAGTTGGTGCAGAAGCAGATCCTACAAACTTCCTGCTGATGCATGCAATGGGACCAAACGTTGCCGGAGTTATCGGTACAGCAGTTGCAGCCGGAACATTTATGGCCATCTTCGGTGTGAAGTAGAATATTAGTGGAGGACAAATACAATGGCAGAAGTTGTAAAAAAACCAGTTAAAATTACAGAAACAATTCTGCGTGATGCTCATCAGTCTCTGATTGCTACAAGAATGACAACAGAGCAGATGCTGCCAATCGTAGAGAAAATGGATAAAGTCGGATACCATGCAGTAGAGTGTTGGGGAGGAGCTACATTTGATGCTTCCCTTCGTTTCTTAAAAGAAGATCCATGGGAGAGACTTCGTAAATTCAGAGATGGATTTAAAAATACAAAATTACAGATGTTATTCCGTGGACAGAATATCCTTGGATATCGTCCATATGCAGATGATGTTGTAGAATATTTCGTTCAGAAATCTGTTGCAAACGGAATTGATATCATTCGTATTTTCGATTGTATGAATGATATCCGTAACTTACAGACAGCAGTTACAGCAGCAAACAAAGAAAAAGCACATGCTCAGGTAGCAATGTCTTATACATTGGGTGATGCTTATACACTGGAATACTGGAAAGATCTTGCGAAGAGAATCGAGGATATGGGTGCAAACTCTATCTGTGTTAAAGATATGGCAGGTCTTCTTGTACCTTACAAAGCAACAGAACTTGTACAGGCATTAAAAGATACAGTAAATATTCCGATTGAGATGCATACACATTACACATCTGGTGTTGCATCAATGACATATTTGAAATCTGTAGAGGCAGGTGCTGACATTATTGATACAGCAATTTCTCCATTTGCAATGGGAACATCACAGCCGGCTACAGAGGTTATGGTTGAGACATTTAAGGGAACAGAGTATGACACAGGCTTAGATCAGACATTACTTTCTGAGATTGCTGATTACTTCAGACCTATTCGTGATGAAGCGTTAGACAGTGGTCTGCTCAATCCAAAGAACCTTGGTGTAAATATCAAGACTCTTCTTTACCAGGTACCAGGCGGTATGCTTTCAAACCTGACATCACAGCTTGCTGAGCAGGGAGCAGAGGACAAGTTCTATGATGTATTGGAAGAAGTACCACGCGTACGTAAAGATCTTGGTGAGCCACCACTTGTAACACCTTCTTCACAGATTGTTGGTACACAGGCTGTATTCAATGTATTGATGGGTGAACGTTATAAAATGGCTACAAAAGAAACAAAAGATGTTCTTGCTGGAAAATATGGAAAGACTGCAAAACCAGTTAATCCAGAAGTACAGAAGAAAGTTATCGGAGAGGATGCGGAAATCATTACATGTCGTCCGGCAGATTTGATTCCAGATGAGCTTGACACACTTCGTAAAGAGTGTGCACAGTACATTCAGCAGGATGAAGATGTATTGACATATGCATTATTCCCACAGGTAGCTATTGATTTCTTTAAATACAGAGAAGCACAGCAGACAAAAGTAGATGCAACGGTTGCAGATACAGAAAATGGAGCATATCCAGTATAAGAATAAATAAAATATCAGGGTCGCTTTCGGTTTGAAAGGGACCCTTTTTCTTTGGAGAGAAATATAGGAAATACAGACAATGTAAATTATATAATAAGTGCATAAGGAACAGATAAATGTTCCTTACGCACTTATTTTTTTTATACCAAAAAACCCCATGGTTGAGAGGAAAGGAGGTATTTAGAGGTTATGGCTACTTACAAAACAGTAACGTATGAAGATAGAAAAAAGATAGAAAAAATGTACAAATCTGGTATGAGTATGACAAAGATTGCAGAAGCGATTGGAAAAAACTATAGTACAGTCTATCGAGAACTACAAAGATGCCCTAAAGGACAATATACTGCAGATGAAGCTCAAAGAGATGGAGAGAGTAAGAGAAAGCCTGCTGTTAAATATAATCCTAGTGGAAAACAATTGACATATGAAAATAGAGTGGAACTAGAACAAATGATAAAAGCAGGAAAAACTATTTCGGAAATGGCAGTACATTTTGAGAAATGTGTTCGTTCTATACAGAGAGAAATGGAACGATGTTCTGGAGAATATACTGCAGATGAAGCTCAAAGAGATGTAGAAAGAGCGAAAGAAAGAAAAAAAGCAGCTAATAAAGTAAATTCACAAATCAGGAAAGAAAAGAAAGAAAACGAATATAAAAGCAGAATATGTGCTTGTTTAAGAATAAATCCACAAGCTAATATCGAAGACGTAAGAAAAGCAACTGGTATTCCAATTGAAAAGCTTACAAAGTATTATGACAAATTGCAACGAGAAGTTGTTAACAAATAAAAAAAGAACACCCCGACCAAAGCGTGTTCTTTAAGGAATTACTTCAAACCATAGAAAAATTCCCCTTACATTCTTTATTATATTGAATTTGTAATGTTTGTCAAGGGGTTGAAAAAAATAAAAGAGAAGGAGACCTCTTATGAACAGAAGAAAAATAAAAAAACAGCTTATTAAAATGAATAGAAAGTCAACAGTTCTTGCGATGTTGATTCTTGCATATCTCGCAATTGTACTGGCTGCTCCAGACGTATCAGTAAGTACAGCATTACATTTTACAGGAGTACGAATTGCAAGCGTGATATTAAGTGCAGCATTAACTAGTTGCTGGATTACAAAGCGTTTCATATATGAGCTGCAATAATGTACCGAATTTCGGTACAAGATGGAGGGAGGGTTGTTCCGATGTCAGATGAAAATACTTTTTTGAAAATGGACAGTGAAAAAATTAAAGATGTACTTCGACATCACAGCGAACTAACCCAGCAGATACATAAACAAGTAATTGATATTCGAAAAAAAATAGATGAAGTACAACAGCAATCTATTGAAATGGCATCTTATCCCAAGATAGATCTATCACAGGAAGGGCGAGGGAGTGGAACACATAAAGACCTTGCGGACGTATATCTTAAGTATCAGAACCTTATTAATGAACAGGAAGAAGAGTTAGCTGCTGAAATGTATGTCCTTACAATACATGCGGAAGGAATCCACAGATTGTATTTGTGTTTTCAGACCCTGACTGGAGAAGAACACGATATTATAGACCGACTCTATGTAAAAGGTGAATTATATAGGACAGTGGAACAAGATATAGGCTTGAATCATCGAATATTCGAAGAAACCCGTAAGCAGGCAATCAGAGATATACAACGGCTATATGAAAGTGATTTGACGAATGAGCAAATTGTACATCTTCAGAAGGAAACTACTTTGGTGAAGAAAGGAAAAAACAAAAGAAAAACAGAGTATCAACAAATGTCATTAACAGATATTATGGAGGAGTGCAATAATGGATGTGTTAAATGAAGTGATCATGCAAAACATAGTACAAGACATACAGTGTGCAAAAACATATCGTATAGGCAAGAGAGAATTTATAAAATTTGTGCAGGATTACTGTGGATACGAAATGCCCAAAATGGTTCATATTGAGTTCAAACAGTATCATGGTACATATTGGTTAAAATTCCTCAACAAACAAGAACACATGGTAAAAGTGACATTGGATAAATTGTGGGGCAAATATTCTATTCGTGTATATTGTAGAGATGAAGGAAAGGATAAGGTTACGACATTGGAAAATGATGTCATGTCAAATTATTTTATTGAAACAAATTAATGTATATCTTCAAAAGGAAACTACTTTAGTGAAGAAAGGAAAAAACAGAGTATCAACAAATGTCATTAACAGATATTATGGAGGAGTGCAATAATGAGTAAACAAAAAAATAAAAGAATCACAAAAAAAATGGCTTCTGAACTCTGTAAAAAAGTAGTTGGAACAGACAAAGGAATATATAAATGTCTGGATACATGTTTGGATTGCTGGATATTAAAAATTGGAGTCTTGGTCGTAAGTGTGGCGTATGAAAATTCTTATGATACATTTTCGAAGAGAGTAGATGGAAATCGTATAGAAGTTACAGTTTGCGTAAACTGTGCTGAGACATCGTACATATATTTTGATCCGGACACATTAGAATCCAATTAGGAATATGATAGACAATGGTTTTACGAAAGGAGAAAAAATGAGTTGTAAATGGGCAATTAGTACAGATGAATATCATGGATGGGAATGCAGCATAACGGAAGGAGCGTGTATGTTCCTGCATCCAGATTCCAGAGCATGTGCAGATATGTATGGAGAGGGTCCGGATGCACAGCAGAATGAAGAAATAGAGATAGAATTTGAGGAAGAGTTATAAATAAGAAATGGAGGAAATGTACATGACAGAACAGAGATGGAAATGGGAAATATGTTTTACCTGCGGAGACAAATCCAGTTTTTTGCAGTATCTATTAGATAACTATACAGAAAGCGATGTTGTCGATATGGTGACCGATATCGAAGATACAAAAAAGGCAATTGAAATGCAGGAGAAGAAAATTGAGACGGGAGTAACAAGAAGTGTATTAGATGGAAAGCCTTATGCATGGCAGACGATAAAAAACGGAGAGGGTGTATCAGCTTATAAAACAAAGGAAGAGTTTGACCAGGAATGTCGTGAAATGATTGAAGAGTGGACAAGGGATATTACTGATATGCAGCAAAATTTTAAAAACTTGTGGGAGGAATATTTAAACGATTCAGATTATTATCATTCAGATGGATGTACATTTGAGCAGGAAATAAGGTATGTATGGAGATGGTGCCATGATTATCAGAAGATTCTTCAGATTCAAGATGATATTTCCTATGTTATCGTCGAAGATTATTTTTAACAATGTTATAGACAGTGAAAACTGTTTTATGCAAAATCGATAATGTGATAAGACGACAGTATAAGATGGAGAAAAGAATCAAATGAAAAGAATATTTATCGTGTTAATTCAAGGTGCGATTCTTCTAGGTGTGAACAAAGCATTTCCGCAACTGGTTTACATAAAAGATATAGTGGCATTGTTGAAAATAATGTTCTTCATATTTGTTGTATCTGAAATACTTTCATATTTATTAATAAGAATATTCTTGTTAACGACAAAATCTGTTGATATTGAACCGTGGATAATATTAGGAGGAGCAGTGCTGTCACCATTCCTGATTTTGAGTATAAGTATCATATTAGCAAGTAAATGTATTCAAGGATTTGAAATTCAAGGAAGTATTACATATATAGCATTATCAATTTTAATGACAATACCACTAACTAATTGAAAAATATAATCAGCAATGCTGTTTTATATAAAATAAACTAATCAACACAACACATACATTGTACCGAAATTCGGTACGGAAAAGGAGAAAACATGAGAACAATAGCAATTGCAAACTTAAAAGGCGGAGTCGGAAAGACAACAACATCAATTAATCTGGCATACAGTTTGATGTCACTTGGAAAAAAGGTACTGTTGATAGATTTAGATCCACAGTGTAATAGTACCAGATTTTTCGCAAAAGTAAACTGTACTGGACAAACAGTGCAGGATGTACTTGAGAATCCGAAACAAATCAATCATTGTGTCTATCGTACAAAATACAAAAGAATTGATATTATCCGAGGTTCAGCAAACGAAAACTGTTCTGGCGAATATCAGTTGCAGGATGCATTTGAAAATCTGGAAAAAGAGTATGACTATTGCATCATTGATACCAGACCAGTTTTTGACAGCTTAACAAAAAATGCTTTCCATGTTGCAGATATTATGCTGACACCAATCAAATTCGACAATTACTGCAGAGACAACCTTGCTCTGGTAGAACATTTTGTTAATGAATTTGCCAATGAGCAGATGGAATGGAAGATTTTTGCGAACATGGTTGCCAATGGAAAAGCACAACGAGAGACGATGGCAGATTTAATAGGAAAACATGATTACCCGATTATGGATACTTGTGTGAGCCGTTCTGCAGTTGTAGATAATGCACTGAATTTGTACAAACCAGTGCTGAAACACAGACGATTCAGTTGTGTAGCACAAGATTATCTGGAACTGGCAAAAGAATTGGTAGAAGCATAGGAGGAAAATCATGGCTAAGATATCAAATGTATTTTTAAAAGAGGAAGTAAAAAAGACGATTCACCCAAAGAGAATCACGAAGTGGATTCACTATACGAAGCTTGTGAGAAATGAAAAACAATACTGTGATGCAAAAGATAAGGAAGAGATAGAGGGACTTGCTGACATTATAGAAGCAGATGGAATTGTTCTTCAGGATTTACTGGTCAAAAAATTAGATGCAGACGAATACAAAATCATTGCAGGTCATAAAAGATATGCAGCATGTAAACTACTGGTAGAGGAGAGAGGAAAAAAAGAATTTGAGTTTCTACCATGCTTTGAACAGAACGTCAGTGATGTACAGGCAGAGTTTCAGATATACAGTAGTAATTGCCATCACGAGGAAACACCTTATGAAATCATGCATAAGCTGGAGCGGATGCAGTTTTTAATCAATAATTATCCGGAAGAATTTCCAGAAATTCAAGGTGGTCGTATGGTAGACCGCCTTGCAAAAAAATATAATCTCAGCAAATCTACAGTAGGGGAATATCTGACGATTTCAAAAAATTTAGGAGATACGGCAATGGAAGAATTTCAAAAAGGGGAGATTGATAAGTCTGCAGCTGTAACATTGGCAAGTATGCCGGAGGAAACACAAAATATGGCATTGGAGGAAGGTCATAAAACGGATAAGGAATTAAAAGCATACAAGAAAAAAGTGTTGGAGCCTACATCAAATGAGATTTTAACGGCATATAATGAGCTTGATATAAAAAAAATAGATAGTCCCGATCGGAAGGAAACATGCAAGAAATTAATAGAAAAATATGGAAAATCACGCATGGGATTACATATAGCCGCAATAGATATCGACTGTACTTCGAAAACAATCATCATCAATGGGAAAGAAATCACATGGAATCGATTTGTGAAGCTTATAGAAGAAGTAATTCCACCATATCAAGTGGCTGTTCAAGAAAGAACAACTAAGAAAAAGCTATTCCACAAAAAAAAGGAACTGGAAGTATCTTATGAGACTTATGAACGTTTAATATCTGGTCAACAGAGATGTGTATTAGTCAAAGAAGATAACTACCAAGAGGCTGAATTGATTGATATCTATGCATTTGGAAAAGATGGATATGATACAGAAGCAATTGAATTTACAATCACATATATTAATAAGCAGGAAGCCGGTATTGAAAAGGGATATTCACTCTTAAATCTTGAAATGATACCAATATTTGGTTAGGAGGGGTGAAAATGAGTAAGAAAATAAAAGGATTATTAAGAAACTTTGTGATATTTATTGTTTTATTGTCATTAGGTCATCTGGCAGAGTATCTGCCGGATGCCCTATGGTGTCTAGCAATCCAGATAGGGTTGTATGGAGCAGCTCTGGTTGTTGGAATCAGACTTTTGCTGACAACAAATCAGGATATTAATAATCATCATAACCCAAGTGATGAAACTTAGAAATATATCCCACCTTGCGGAGTTGCTGCATGAATCCATTGGTGAAGTCCGTAGTCTCAAAGACACAAGGTGGACTGCATATATACGATGCAATTGCCGTATATATGCACGTATGTGTGGTTGATGGTGGCAGAAATCCACTGGTTTCTGTCACCAGATAAACAAACATATTTTGTGGTGGTAGCTCAGTCTGGTAGTAGCACTCCTGCATAGCATCGTAAAAGCGTGTAAGGAACTATGCAGGTGTTGTCGGAGGTTCAAATCCTCTCCACCACATCAGAAATATTTGTAATGAGAGTTAACGTACCGAATTTCGGTACAATTACAGAGCTACAAGAAGTTAAAGTAAAGCATTTGGGGAGAGATTAAGATTTAAGGATAGTGTATTAAAGAAAGAAGGTCAAAAAATGATTGGACAAATGACTAAAATATGTTTATTTTATGTGTTTTTTGGAATTTTAACATTCTGGCTTATATGCCGTGTAATGGTTAATAGTGAAAAGTACGAAGAGAGAGCGAAGGCATATGTAAAAGAGCATCCGATTTTTAAGAAACAGATATTTATCGCTAGAATTATATCCACTTTTATAATGATTATATCATTATTTCTAGTGTACACAATAATACCAGCAGATGCCATAGCTTGTATATTTTTTATAATATCTTGTATTTCAAGTATTGCTTTGGTTTATCTGTCAATTATCTGGATAGGTATCAGGAAATATGAAAAAGAGTCATACGGAGAGTCATAAGCTAATGGAAGGAGAAAAAAGGTGAAAGAAAAAAGGTTCGAGGAACTCGTGAGAGAACAGCAAGAGAAAGATAGTGTATATGAACTATTGCTTATATTGTTAACTATGTTAGGGTTTTGTGGGGGGCATTTTGCAAATACGATATCAAATAAAGGCGTCGGTATAATGGGCTACTGCGTAGGGTTTATATGCATTTTGAGTTTTATTTTGCTAATAAAATTTGGAAAATCAGCTGAAGAAAGGATATACATTAAGGTTCCGATTAAAAATGTAGCGAAGAGTAAAACCTATTATTGTGTAAGTCCACAGACGAGCAGTAACGATAACGAACAATTAATGAGTATAATCATCAATAATGATTATATGCAATACTATTTATTAAAAATTGAAAATGTTAAAAATGTAGAAGATGCATTAGATACACTTTCAAAGCTACCAAGAGAATTTATCGCGAAAAATTTATTGGATCGCGTAAAACAAGGCGAAGATAGTATTGCTGATATACTTAATACACCTGTACAAGTAATACGAACTAAATATGGTATAAAAGGTGTTCGGAAAGTGCTCTTCGATGAAATTCCAGAAGCAACAGAGCCGGATGAAGTAATAACTAGATACCTTCCAGAGAAAAAATAATATAAATATGTACCGAATTTCGGTACAAAAATAAGAAAGCGAGGTAAGAAACATGAGTATGCCAATCGTAGGAGAACAACAGAACCAAGAAATCGAAACCATAAAAGAAAGACAAATCACAGTGAAATTGTCGGACGCAGACTGTAACCGACTGACCAAAAAATGTGGAGAGTATGGGTTGACTATAGGGGAACTGCTTGAGAATTTTATAGGAGATTTAGTGGGCGGTACATATTCTAACGGAAGTGATGAAAGAGATTGTGCAGAGAGGTGGTTTGAGCGTTGCTGCTTCGGAATGTTTCCAGAACAGACATTACTAAGTCATCTGCTTTGTAATGGATATGAACCAGAGGACTATCGGGATCTGTTGGATTGTATTAAATATGCAGAATACGATAAGGAACGAGCAAAAGAATCTCCAGAAGAATATGATGAAGAAGAAATTTCTTTCATTGATGGAGATATTGAATCTTGGGAAGAAAAACTGCATGATATGAGAGCCGACTGGAAACCAGAGAAAAAACCAAACATGGATGAAGAAATTGAACGTATAAAGAAATGGTTGCAAGATAGAGCTGAATTGTTAGATATAAAATAATCGAGATGGGTAAGGTGAAGTGTGATGATTTTGACTTATATAACTATGGGAGTGATTATTGTTGGTATTGTGTTATTAGTTGTAGAAGATAACTGTATTAAGCCGCTACTTAACTGTATTAGGCCGCTACTGGTCCTATTAGGTTCCTGCAGTATAGCTGTAGGTGTGATTATGGGTGTGATAATTGGTCTTGTTGCTATAACTAATCATACAATTGTTGACAGCCAGATTCATGCAAAACAGATGGAATACGAGTCTATTACCAGGCAACTACAGGTAATTGATAGTGAGTATGAAAATATTTCAAAGGTAGAAGTTATTCAGAAAGTATACGATTGGAATACGGCTGTATATCGATCGAAATATTGGGCTAAAAGTCCGTGGACTAATTGGTTATGCAGTAAAAAATATTCGGATTCTTTGGAGTACATAGAAATGGAGAAAGAATAGTGTAACAGATATAATGGTGAAAATTTCGAAGTAACAAGAAAGCTTAAATTTATATGTACCGAATTTCGGTACAGGAAGCCTACTAATAAAAAGTCAAGTACTTTTTGAAGAAATTTAAGAATTGAAAAATAGGCACAAGAAATAGGCTACCCAAAACGGCTAGCTTAACGGAGGTGATAATCGTTTGATATTTAAGACTCTTCGATTTGAGATTGCTCTAAGTTGCGTAAGCACTCCTTAACCTTACCATAGTAGATTCGTAAGAATTTATTGGCACCAGCAGTCATGTAAACAAGGTATGGTTTTCCTTCAGCACGTTTTCTATCAAGGAACTGATAGACAGGTTCGTTTACAGGCTTGTTTTGAAGGTATGTGGACATCACTTGAAAAAGGGTCTTCCTAAGCCTTGTAGAACCGTTCTTTGAAGCACGGTTGCTACGTTGCTTGAATTGTCCAGATTCATTTACACCAGGATCAACACCGGCAAATGCAGTGATAGCCTCTCGATGTGTAAAACGAGATACATCCCCGATTTCAGCAATCAACTGAGGCCCATAGGTTTCACCAACACCATACATGCTCATTACGGTTTCGTATTCAGGCAGTGTAGAAGCAAGCTCATTCATTTCTTTACGAATGATTTCGATGTGTTCCGATGCCAAACGCAACTGTTGAATGCTTTGCTGAATAAGGAGTTTGTAAGATTTTTCCTTTGGGAACACTGCAACAAGTTGTTTGGATTCCTCGAATAGTAAGGCTGGCTTATTTTTCTGGTAGTTATAATGATGCTTCTTGCAGAATGCTTCATAGCGTTCCGTAAAGGCTTTTAGCCCAATTTTGCGGACACAATCAACATGCCAAAAAGAATAGGCATAATCAACCCACTTTTCACTACCATCGTCTCTAGTGGGGCTGTCGAAGAGTTTGTTCACACCAGGATAAGTATTATCTAGGAGTGAAATAAGATTGGTTTTGGCAGCAACTTTCTGTTTCATGAAGAAAGTGAACTGCGAATTTAGTGTTTTAAGTTGTTCTCTTATAGTATCCATACTTGAATATTCACGCAGTTCTGCCCAGTTGTCAAGAGCATACTTAGCGATTTTTCTCGCATCAGCGGGATCTGATTTTACTTTACGGAGTGTATTTTGTTTTTGACCCTTAATCAGTTTTGGATTGACGGCAGAGATAAAGATACCTGCTTCAGATAAAGATTTGACAACAGGCTCGTGATAACGACCTGTACATTCAATGACGGCTCTGGTTTCACCCTCCAGAGACTTGAGATAGGTTACAAGGGTGTTCAGCTCATCAGATGTATGTAGGACATCAAAGGGTTTGCGAATAACAACTCCTGCGGGCTGAATGATAGTGATGGTGCTTTTGAGTTTAGAAGCATCAATTCCGACTGCGTTGTACATAAAGGTTTCCTCCATAAGTTGAAATTGTATGGTATCCAGCATTCCTCATTGCTTATTCAATCTCCTGGGGTCTCAATCGGACGTGCACATAGCAGTCCCACCTACATAAATCGAACGGCTGTAATGATAAGCTGGCTGACAGGCTTTCTGGCGGACGCCCAATGGTCCAAGGAGAAATAGGTCAGACCGATACTTATCTATCTTACAGCTTTAGCAACAAGAGGGAAACATCCTAACTGGCTGTTAGGTGGTGTATTCCCTACAACTTATATATTAGGAGGAGATGAGGTTGAATGTCAGGTCTTGTAGAATATAAATGTCCGGCATGTGGCGGCGCAATGGAATTTGACAGTGCTCTTCAAAAAATGAAATGTCCGTATTGCGATACGACAATGACGGTGGAAGAGTTTGAAGCAATGCAGAAAAAGGATGAAGATGATACTGGCAACGCACAGCAGAGTGAAAATGCACAGTGGTCATCAGGAGGAAATAATCAGTGGCAGGACGGAGAGACAGACAACATGGCAGTCTATGTATGTGAGTCTTGTGGCGGTGAGATAATTGCCGATAAAACAACAGGAGCAACAACTTGTCCATTCTGTGACAATAAAATTGTCATGAAAGGCAATTTCGCAGGGGATTTGAAACCAGATTGCGTAATTCCGTTCAAGCTAGATAAGAAAGCAGCGAAAGCAGCATACATAAATCATCTGAAAGGTAAAAAATATTTGCCAAAAGTATTTAAGGATGAAAATCATATCGACGAGATCAAAGGTGTTTATGTCCCATTCTGGCTGTTTGATGCGTCTGTACAGGCAGATATCACATATGAAGCAGAGAATATCAACATCTGGGATGATGGTGATACAGAATATACGGAGCATGAAATATATAATGCTGTACGTGGAGGAACAGAGACATTTAGCCGCGTCCCGGCAGATGCATCCAAAAAGATGGATGACGTATTGATGGAATCTATAGAGCCATTTCACTATCAAGATGCTGTGCCATTCCAGTCAGCTTATCTGGCAGGATATGTTGCAGATCGTTATGACGTAGATAAAGAAGAGCGTATGCAGCGTGCAGAAGAACGTATGAAACAGGCAATATCAGATAATCTGCAAAAAACAGTGACAGGATACACAAGTGTGAAGCAGCTGGGCGGGAATTTCCAATTTCCGTCAGCAAGTTATCAGTATGCATTGTATCCGGTTTGGATATTGAATACAACTTGGCGTAATGAAAAATTTGTATTTGCTATGAATGGACAGACGGGTAAGCTGACAGGAGATCTTCCGTTAGATAAAAAAGCGTTTCGACTGACATTGTTGATGCGAGGCGGAATTTTTTCAATAGTTTTCATTGCACTTTTATGGCTTTTATTCTAAAGGAAGGGGTGGGATGAATGATGAAAATAAGAACAAAAAGAATATTACTTTCATTTCTGTCTCTGCTCCTGCTTCTGGTGCCGATTGCAGTAAAGGCAGAATCGACGGATGACATGTATTATGTAAAAGACGAAGCAAACTTGATGAGTGAAGAAGAGCAGGAAGAACTGGAAACAAAATTAAGTACGATAAGTGATTATTGGGGCGAAGATGTTGTTGTACTCACCGTTAATTCGCTGGAGGGAAAAACAGCAGAAGCATATGCCGATGATTATTATGACATGAACGGATATGGAGTAAATGGAAGGAGTGGCGGAATTCTTCTGTTGGTTGCAATGGATGACCGTAAATGGCATATGTCAACAGGTGGAGAATGTATAAGCATATTCACAGATGCAGGCCTTAATTATATGCAAGAACAGTTCAAGCCGTCATTGAGCGAAGGTAACTATGCAGAGGCCTTTAATATATTTGCAGATTTGTGTGATGATTTCATGGCTGAGGCTGATATGGGAGAACCATATGATACAGGGAATCTTCCAAAAGAACCATTGTCAATACTATGGTATATAGGAGCAGTTGCAGCAGCATTCTTACTGGCATTTATATGGGGATGTATCGAAAAAGGAAAACTTATTACAGTTCGTGAAAGTCAGACAGCATCCGATTATTCAGTGGCAGGAAGCCTGAATGTATATAACAGTCATGATCAGATGGTAAGAACATATGTAACTCAGCGTGCTCTTCCAAAAGAGGATTCTAGCAGCTCTTCAGGAAGTTCTACACATACAAGTTCGTCTGGCTCAAGTCATGGCGGATGCGGTGGAAGTTTTTAGTGACTGAAAATTTTCAGCATAAAAAATAAAACGGATTGGATATGTGAAACAATATGCTTCACGTATCCAATCCGTTATTTTTATAGATTAGGAAAGTGTTCGTTGCTGGTCACAGGTACTGTGAACAGTAACAAGTGTTTCCCTGCTCTATAAAGCTTTCTTAAAGATAATACCCTTATATTTGTTAAGTGCTCCATAAACGATAAGACCAAGTACACCGGCAGAAATAACTTCGCCGACACCGACTGTTAACATCATAAACGGTATCGGAAGCGGCACTTGGTATCCGTATTTTAATACGAATGGTACAACGATAATGTTTGCTACGATCGGTGGAACCGGGGCAAGATATTTACTCTTGTTTCTGAGCTGCCAGGTAAAGAAAGCTCCGATCAATGTAGCAAGACTTCCGAATACGATATCCGGAACGATTGCACCGCCAAGGATGTTGCCGAGCAGACATCCGATAAAAAGTCCTGGGATTGCAGCAGGTGTAAATGCAGGAAGAATAGTGAGAGCTTCGGCAAAGCGAATCTGCACCTCTCCAAATGCAAGTGATGCACCAAGTACTGTTAATACAACATAAATAGCAGCAATCATAGCTGCCTGTGCCAGATAAAGCACCTTAGAGTTTGAGTTTTTCATTATTCTGTTCTCCTTTAGTTTTGTTTTACGTGTGGAAGGTCACGAACACACGATTCATTTTACGCCGGAAATCGGCGAAACCCTTGTAAGACCTTGTTTTTTCGGGTTTTGTAACGGGTGATAGTATAGCATGAAAAGACGAGAAAAGCAAGACCATATCCACTTTGTGCCCACTTTCTATTGAATTTGCATATTGTATTGTTAAATTGCATATGCTATAATGCCAGTAGGCAAAAAGATAATGCTATTTCATAGTGAACAGCAACGAAAAACCCTCGGAGTGCCATCCGAGGGTTTTTCTATTCCTAATTCTGATGTGGAAAGGCTTAACTCCACAGGCTAGTTACCGGCTATTTGTCGCCATCTAACCATTTGATGATGTAGTGGCAAACTACACCAGCCGCAACAGCGACAATAAAAGATAATGCCAAATCCATAATGAACACCTCCTTCCCGTTGCCAGTATATCCTATAGTGTTTTATATAAGCAAATACTTGGTTTACTTTCATTAACCTAAACAGAATAATTGCTAACTGGCGCCGAAAAGAGCCAGAAAACCCCGTCCCTAACCGGCTCTTGTGACCAGCAACGCATCTAAGGCATAGAAAAACCACCCCGGAACTTTGGCGAGCGATGGAGTGGTGATTCTATGAATTTCCGATTTACATTGAGGTCAACCCACCTTGTGGACGGTTGTTCTCTTTTTGTGTCTTAAAGATAACATATCTGGTAGCAGGATTCAAGACGATTCGTGAAATTCACGGTTTGTTGTGAGGTGTTGGTTACTGTGTTACTGTTCACAGTAACTGTGACCAGCAACGCATCTCGCCATTTAAAATCGCCTTTGGCGATGGGCGAGATGCCGTTCAAGATAAAACGTGCATCCTCCG